>VOFK01002737.1_pt1 | contig 164628 bp, 173 predicted proteins | sample 5384121 | NCBI WGS metagenome assembly VOFK01 (sample SAMN12384730, study PRJNA508395) | human gut metagenome | isolation source: healthy gut J | host: Homo sapiens | reverse complement strand
AAACAATTTCGTAGTAACCGGTTTCGTAGGAAAGGATGCAGAAATCCGTCAGTTCACCAACGCAAGTGTAGCACGTTTCCCTCTGGCAGTAAGCCGACTGGAGAATAATGGCGAGGAATCCAAACGCGTTTCCGCCTTTATGAATTTTGAGGCGTGGCGTAAAAACGAGAACACCGGGTCGTTCGACCAACTGACCAAGGGTACGATGCTGACCGTCGAGGGGTATTTCAAGCCCGAAGAATGGAGCGACCAAAGCGGTGTGAAACACAACCGTATCGTGATGGTCGCCGTCAAGTTCTATCCGCCCGTCGAGAAGGAGGAAACTCCTGAAAAGCCGGCCAAACCAGCGAAAAAAGGCAAGAAATAATCCTTGCCTTATCACGACAAAAGCGGCCTTCGGGTCGCTTTTGTTTTACTCATTACGGTGTTGTTGCACCATCTGTACTTTTATACTCTACTTGTTCTCTTTTACCGCATTCAGAAATGCTTTGGCAGGTTTGAATGCAGGGATATTGTGAGCGGGGAATTTTAATTGTCGTATTCTTCGAAATGTTCCGGGCCGTCTTTTCAGCTCTCCGTTTGATGATAAAGCTACCGAACCCGCGCAAGAACACCTCGTTTCCCGCAACCATCGACTCTTTTACATTTTCCATGAATGATTCCACCACAGTCATCACAACCGTTTTCTCAATTCCGCTCTGCCGTGAGATCTGAGCGACAATTTCCGCTTTTGTCATATTGTTCTTGATTTTAATGAATACGGTGCAAAATTAACAAATATCCGCCTGTTATAACAATCCGAACTTATTTGTCATCCCGAAAACTGCTTTTGCTGAATCCTCCGAACACGCCTCAAGAGCCTGCCCACTACCAAAAATACCAACAATAAAATTATAATATCTCCCATAGGTCTTATTTTTTATAGTTATATCCAACTTAAAGATACGAAAAAATAATGAATTACGCAAGTAATCTACTGATTTTCAATATCCATATTTGATTTATAAGTTCTATTTCCGGATGCCCGGCACGCGTCCCGGTGTTCGGTTAAGCTGAACCTTGTATTTATTGAGAATGCTGTACACGGTGCTTTTACTCCGGACACCGCTCTCTTTCCAAATATCACGGATTGAATACCCATTGTTATACATATCCACGATTTTTTTGTCCCGTTCAGTTTTACTCATACTTTTTTTGGAAATCGGAATACTGATACTCTGCTGCAGGCGTATAATTTTATCCGACGACTTCCGCAAAACAGCCACTTCCTCCGGTAATGCCCCGAACATGGCCAATACTTCCGCCGGTGTCGTGTCCGGAAACAATTTGTTGTCGGTGTCAATTTTATCGTGAATGGAGATAATACGCACGACCTTGATGCGGCATAGCTCAATCAATGCCGATAGTTCCCGTAAACCACGAACGGCATTGCTGAATTTTGACATCACCAATTCGTCTCCTCTTTCAAGATTCGACATCAGTTGTTTCCATCTCGGCCTAAGCGTCTCGTGTCCGACCGATTCTTCAACCACCTGTACACACCCATATTGGCGCATCCATTCCTTATCCGCATCAAACGCATCGTAGGAATTAGCCTCGAATATATAACCGACTTTTGCCATATCAATATACAATATTCATGATAACAAGTGCAAATATACAAGTTTTATTCGAGTATCTGAATCATACTATATTAAAAAACGAAAATCGTACATTTTTCATGTTTTTATCTTCACTTGTTTTCATTGGTAATCATACTATTAAGTACGATATTAAAAAATGCACAAATACGGTTTTTCGGATGCGAAGTATCAAAAATAATATATAGTTTTGCACTAAATAGTACGAAATAATATAGTATGAAAACATCAAAATCGAACTTAAAACAGCCGATAATCTTTGCCAAAATAATTGCCGTTTCGATTGCCGTATTCCTATGCGCGTCATGCGACAACGGCAATGGCAAACGATTGGCGAAAGCCAAGAATGACCCTGCCGGAACATACAGGGAATACCTGTCCGACATACGCAGGCAGAAAAAACTCTCCATTAAAGAATTGACCGGACACCTCAAGCAATGGCAAACATTGAGGGATTCCGTATTCCTGCATCTCGAATGTGATACGCTTGGCCGGCTTCATTCCACTGTAAGAGAAGAGTGTGAACAGATACATGATTCCATCCGCATGGAATTTTCACGGATGGTGCTGTCTCAAACACGCACTTATAAGGATATACTGTGGGTAAAAGAACAAATCTCGCCGCATCTTGAAGACAAAGAGTTGCATCGTGCGGCTGAAACAATCCGACCGTTCTTTGCCTCATTGGATAACCGGCCCGTCAGTCAGAGAAACCGACAACACATTCTTGCCACTTATCGAACTACCCTTGCTGAAACGATTGATTACGGTATTCATTGTATGGCAGACCTGACGACCTTTATCGAAAAGGAGGATGCTGTGTACCGGGCATTCCTTTCACGTCTGCCTGATTTCGACGGCGAGAATCTTTCCGACATCACTCATGACACGGAACGATGCTGTGCACAGGTATTTCTTGCCGCCGAACGGAACGACATCACCTATCGCAATGCCATGATTTATTTGGCCATGCGCACCAACCGCAGGCTGATTCAGAATGTCCGAACCTGTATCGACGACATCTGCAATCAAAAAAGTCAAGACACCGGCACAGGCACAAGCCTACATCTGGATGCTTCTCCAGCCTTATTCGTCGTTGGACGGTTTCTGCCTGGCGTTGCTTTCAGCCGAAGAAAGAGAGCAACTCGATATGCTTGCCTCGCAGACACCCGACGCTTTCAGAGAGTTGGGCAGGATGCTGCACCCAGGAGACAACCGCTTGGACGAGCTGCCCGGAATGCTGATGGAGGCATTCATACACACGCTGTAAAATATGACAACAGAAAAATATATGAATATGTTACGACATTTTTATAATGACTTCATGGCATTCGTCCCCCTGCAACTTCCGCAGTTGCTCGATGTGACGACGATGGAAGAACCGCAGTTCTACGGCGACTATGTGCTGCTTACGTTTCCGTTGCGCACCCCTTACGAACTGGACGAAGTAATGGATATGTTCGAGGACGACATGGAGTTGATCACGCTTTACCACCATATCCCGATGCGGACGGAAAAATTCGGTCATAGCACTTGTGCATACTCGAATCCCGCTTTCGGACAGATGTTCAAGATGAACGCCAAGACTGATACGGAGGGTAATGTAAACAGCATCCTTGTTACCATCTATGATTCTTTGGAGCAGATGTACGGGGACCTATGCCTCGATTTGGAACTTCACTCCAAAAGCGGGTTCCTGAAATACAAGAAAGACAAGTCCGACGTGCTGATGAATTTTATATGAGAAACACCTTATACCGACAGATGGTCTATTGCATCAATGCCTACCGGACGTGGATAGAGGTTGCCGATGACAATCTCTACAAGGAGCATATCATCTCAAGAACCGACCGCACCGACTACCTCGTTTCCCGTACATTGGTACTGCGTGCCTTCAAGACGAACGGCATACACGCCGAGGGTACGACATGGACTATTCCCGAACACGAACTGGACAAGGCTTTGGCCATCTACCGAAAGCAAGACATTACATTCAAGCAGCGCATCAAGAAAGCGGCCATGTACTTTTCGCCCAAGGATGCCGAAACCCTTATCCGGCTGGCGACATACGGTATTGTCCAGTTGGAACTCATTGTGCGCCCCACTCCCATACCCGAAAAGCCCTATTACTTATGTTACTGAATATCCTGCTACTCATTTTCTGCGCGATACCTTTCGGGGTATCAATGTCATTGTACAAGAACAACAAGCGGTTCATGACACCCTTTTACATGGCAATGGCACGAAGCGGCAACGCCCGTAAACTGTATGTGCAAGTATGGCTGATATGCCTGCTTCTTTTCCATTATGTATATGCCTGTGGACATATGGGTGAGTTTGGAATCCTGCTCTCTACCGGTGTCTGTGCCGCAATGTTCTCGTTCCGATGGACGGACAACTGGTTACGCAGGTTGCTTGACCGCCCCGGTGCATTTGTCACACTCGCATCGGTCGCACTGGTCATCGGCTTTGTGCCGCATCTGTACACCTTGGCGATAACCATTGCCTATCTTCTTCTGGCAGCCCTGTTCTATCCCTCCGTTCGGGTCATGTCCGAATGCAAGGACACGGGGACACTTTCCGGATGGGCAAAGCATCCCGGAATGCTGTCAGAATCCTATCACGACAATCATCACGCAAATCTGCCGCATGAAGCGGACAGCGGCAACACTGATATATCCGCACAATATGAATCATTAAAACCGAATGAAAATGAAAAATAACCAAAAGATACCTGTTTCCATATTGGCAGACAGGGAGGTATTCGAATATCTCAAGGAGAAAGGGGATGAACGCAAGACACGCACCGAAGCGTACTGTGACCTGTTGGACAAATCACTGGCAGGTTTCGTTTCCCCGTTTTTAAGAAAGAAGGACTACGTGCTGCAACCCAACCAGTGCTACCTGACCGTTTCCGACCTCGCATCGGAGTGGCATTGGCACAGGGCTACCGTCCGTTCTTTTTTGAGTGCAATGGAGGCATTCGGCTTGCTGACCCGCATCCAGCTTCCCAAAAGCGTGGTCATTACCATGACCGTACAATCCGGTCAGGCAGCACAGCCCCGCAATGCACAGGAGCAGCCGGACTTTGCCGGACAGCTCCGTGAGGTATTGTCCGATTGGGTAATCGGCAAAACGACCGCTGCCGAAACTGGCGTAATGTGTGGACAACTCGTAAGTCTGGCAAAGGCTGAAATTGCCGACCGTGACGCCGGACACTGTTCGGACACCCATTCCATCACGACCTCCGCACATTCCGGCACTTTGGTCACGGAACATCGTGAAACAGCCTTGTGCTGCATCGCCCACGCCGCCCTGCAAAAAATCCTGCACAAGTCGAGATTCGATGACAGTTCGCCGCTTGTGGATTTCTTCCGGTTTGACCTCGGCGAAGAATGGGCAGCTTTCATCGAGTCCGCCAAAGACCTCGCCGGGCTGATTCTCGACACCGAGGCATCAGTGACGGACTTCGACATGGACGAAGACCAAGAACGCCTCAAATCGCTTCGCAAACCTTTTTATCGCTTCTGGCAAAGGCACAGGCGATGGTGGATTGAACCGGGAGTCGAAAACAGATTGTATAACGCGAACAATCCGCCTCCATCCCTTAACGGTCATCCTGCCGGTTATAGGAGGCACACGGGCTTGCCCGTCTGCCACGAAACAAAGGGAAGGGGGAGCCTAATACCCCGATAGGTCTCCGACCGTCGGTAGGCTGTCCGGGCAAGCAGCAAGCTGGGACAGGACGGATTGTCCAAACAACACGAAAAGAGTATGGCAGATCAAAAACAGGTACTTGATATGCAGGTGTCGAAAGGTATTACCACAGCGCAAAGCAACGAACATTTGCGTGACCGCAGTGAAAGGCGGAAAAGTACGCTATGAATAAGGGGAATTACGACCCCACACGCAAACACCTGAACTTCGAGATTGCGCCCGGAGGCAAGGTACGTCCCATTGATACAAGCCGCAGCATTCCCGAACGGATGGCGGACATATTGGAGAGGCGTGGAATCAAAGACCCCAACGAAGGACTGGCAGAACCGAAGTACCGCACGGTGGTGAACTTCATTTTCGGCGGCTCCCGTAAGCGGATGCACGAACTCGCGTTCGGCACGCAGAACGTGGATTTCGAGAAGGTGCGACAATACCCGTATCAAAAGGGAATGAGCGATATTGAACGCTGGGCGAAGACGTCTATTCATTCGTGAGTGGCAAATATGGCGAGCAGAACATCGCCGCATTCATCGTACACCTTGACGAATTGAACCCTCACGTGCATTGTACTCCTGCCAATCAAAGACGGCCGCTTTGCGTACAAGGAAATATTCGCCGGTAAGGACAAGTTTGAATACAGCGCAAGGATGAAACAGCTTCATACCGACTTTTTCGCCGAAGTCAATACAAGGTGGGGAATGTCGAGAGGAACAAGCATATCCGAAACAGGAGCACGGCACAGGACTACCGAAGAATACCGCCGTATGCTATCGGAAGAATGTACGACCATCGAGGAAAATATCAGCCGTCATCAAAAAGTTTTGGCTGACCTCCAATCGGACATCCGTCTGGCAGAGCGCAGGGTCAAGGGGCTTACGACAATGGTCGATAACCTTGAGAAGTCGAAAGCCGAAAAAGAGGCTCTACTATCGGCAGCCGAACAGGATTTGAAAGCGAACAAGGGCGATGCGGAACAATTAGCCGCACAAGTGAAAAGTCTGGAGAAAGAGCTGGCAGGCATCAACAGGCAACTGGCAGACAAGCAGGAGAAGTTACAGACGGCTGACCGGCAGCTTGCCGAGCTGAAAGAGAACATGGATGCTATTGAGGAACGTACCGGGGAACTCAAGGAGGAAGCCTACAAATACTCCCATGATATACATTCCAAAGTAGACACGTTGCTCAAGGATGTCCTGCTGGAAAATGTGGTCGGCGAGTATAGGAACGTATCGGCACAGATGGACGTGGCGGAACGGCAACTGTTCGACGGCTCGCTCGTCCAGTCCATAGCGGAACAAGGTACAGACGTGATGCACTGCGCGACGATGCTGTTTCTCGGTATGGTCGATGATGCCACCACTTTTGCCGAAACTCGTGGCGGCGGAGGTGGCGGCAGCGACCTGAAATGGGGACGCGACGAGGACGAGGACAACCGTGCATGGGCACTCCGCAGCATGAGGATGGCGAGCCGCATGATGCGTCCGGCCATTGGCAAGAAACCCAAACGGTAAGTGGCATACGTTACTACAAATCAAAAAGTATAACGAATAATATCATTGGAATATGACGAAACAAATCTTTTTTATATTGGCCGTGCTTTGCACGTTGCAGGCACAGGCAAGTGTACAACCCGTACAGGTGGATACTGTACAACATACACCGTACTATAATGTCTCGGAGGAACTGCAACCGATACAGCCCGTCTATCTTGACGGAGTGGTACTTCCGGCATCCCTGACTGGCAACTGGTTTGTCAGTATTGCCGGGGGTACGTCCGCCTTTCTCGGCACACCTCTCGGCTGCGAAGACCTCTTCGGACGCTTGAAACCCTCGTACAGTTTCGCAGTCGGAAAATGGTTCACTCCGTCCGTCGGCGCACGTATCAATTACAGCGGTGTGCAGTTCAAAGATGGAACATTGTCCAATCAGGACTACCACCATATCCATGCGGATCTGCTGTGGAATGTCCTTGGCTGCAGATATGCCCGGCAAGAACAGGTACGCTGGAATCTTGCTCCCTTTGCCGGTGTCGGCCTGTTGCACAATGCCTCTAACGGGAATAATCCCTTTACTGTTTCGTATGGCGTACAGGGAGAATATCGGATTTCCAAACGAGTAAGTGCCATGTTGGAACTCTCCGGCACGACCACCTTTCAGGACTTCGATGGTTACGGACGCCTGAACCGCCTCGGCGACCACATGGTATCGCTGACCGCCGGTTTCACGTTTCATCTCGGAAAGGTCGGTTGGAAACGCGCGGTTGATGCGACATCTTACATTCGTCAGAATGAGTGGCTCGTGGATCATGCCAATATCTTATCCGGAGAAAACAAGCGTTATAAAGACTGGTACGACCGCAACCGACGGACGGTCGCAGAATTGAAGAAAATTCTGGAAATAGAAGGATTGCTTGACAAGTACGGTCATCTGGTTAATGACGATGAGACCGACCGCCGTCAAGGTTATCCCAGAAATAATTACAGCGGATTGAACTCACTACGGGCAAGATTGAAAAACCGGCATTGGGATGGAATCTCGCCGCTTGATTCTGCAAGTATTGGATATGGCAACAACGGAGATGATGCCGAGAAACCGGGCATAATCGTCTCTGAAAGGACGGAACTCATACAAGCCGGGAATTGCATCGGGTCGCCTGTCTATTTCTTTTTTAACCTCAATACGGCGCACCTGACGGATGCTTCCCAAATGCTTAACCTTGATGAACTGGCTCGCGTGGCCAAGAAATACGGATTATCCTTGAGAGTAACCGGTGCGGCCGACAGTTCGACTGGAACTCCTGTGCTTAATGGTTCATTAAGTACATCGAGAGCGGATTATATCGTTGCAGAATTGAAAAAGCGTGGCATACCGATCGAACGCATCGTCAAGGTAAGCAGAGGCGGCATAGCCGACCATGTACCGGTCGAAGTCAACAGGCATACGAAAGTAGAGTTGTTCTTTTAGTTTTTACATTCACTTTCATCGAGTCCCTCAATCTATAATTCGGATTGCAGGGACTTTTGTTATCAATGAGGGTAATAAGATTATAGGTTTCCTGAATCCTGATTACGCTTCGTATGACTGATAATATTTTCTGCCGAATTATGAAATAATCCGCTTACAATCACAAGATATTCCGGTAGAATACCATCCTTTCCCCAAAGCAGCTCTATCCCGAAAAGTTCCGAGAGTGTTCGTGTCATATCGAACCCGAATGCTTCAAGCGAGGGACGTACTTTGTCCGGATGCAGGCAAGGACGGTTGCATTTGCGGGCGCATTCGGAATCGGGACAGTATAGGCATTTTCCTACATAGGCGAATGCCCGACCTCCGTATCTGTGCTCCATTTCCAGCAATTCCCTTTCTATCCTGAGCCGTTCCGGTTTAATCAATTCCTGCGTTCTGTCTATCGGAATATTTTTCTCGACCGGAATTATTTTCGTGGCCATCAGGTGGGCATATTCATATTGGCGCAGAAATTCTCCGGTATCGAAATCGAACGGCGGGCATCCCCAACTATTACCGTAGTTGGGGCATTGTTTGCAAAATTCGACAAAACGTTTTTCGTCCCGGAAGCGTGAAATATATTCGTCCACGCTGATATTTGCTGTGAAATTCTCTATGATATATTCCTTAGTCATTGTCCCACTTTATGAATCCTGTCGTGGCATCGAACGTCACACAATTATTTCGGAACAGCCGCTCGATGCAGCCGCTCCGGCGCATCTCTTCGGTCGGCATATACGACAGACGGGGTGGGTCGATAAGGGCTATCGCATCGGCAAGCGAGAGGGCTATATCCAGCTCGTGCGTGGAAAACAGGATGCACTTGTTTTCTTCATGCGCCAGCCGTGCCAGCAGTGTACACAATTCGTAGCGGTTGGGCATATCGAGAAACGAGGTGGGTTCGTCGAGCAGGATAATCGGCGTATCCTGCGCCAACGCCCGTGCGATCATGATGCGCTGGCACTCGCCGTCCGACATCTTGTCCATCGTGCGCTCCGCATAAGCCTCCATGCCCACCGAGGCGAGCGACCGCATGACGATCTCCTTGTCGACCTCCTGCATCTTTCCAATCCAGTTGGTATAGGGTGCGCGGCCGATAGCCACGACATCCTTGCATTTGAGATTGGCGATGCGTGTGCGCTCGGTCGTGACGAATGCCAGCGTTCTGGCCATTTCTGCTGCTCGCATATCGGCGGCGTTATGCCCGTCGAGCAGGATTCGGCCGGTATAACGGCGGTTCAGTCCGGCGATGGCTCGAAGCAGTGTCGATTTGCCCGTGCCGTTGCGCCCGATAAGGGCAGTCAGCCTGCCCTTTTCTATGGTGGTTTCCACCTCGCAGAGCAAGGTGCGCTCGCCGTAGCCTATGGAAAAATCGTGTAACTTTATCATGCGGTGACGGATTTATTGCGCAAGACCACCCACACCACGATGGGGATTCCCAGCAATGCGGTGATGGCGTTGATCGGCAGGGTGAACATTTTAGAAACGAGGTCGCAAAGAAGCAGCACCGCCGCACCCGAAAGAACGGTTCCCGGTACGAGTACCCGATGGTCGCTGTTGCGGAACAGCATTCTCGTGACGTGGGGCATGGCCAGTCCGATGAAGCCTATCGGACCGCAAAAGGCGGTCACCGTACCAGCAAGCAGCGTCGTGGAGAGGAACAGCAGCCCGCGCGAGCGTCGGATGTTCAGCCCCATCGTCACGGCATACTCCTCGCCGAACAGCAGTAAGTTGAGCGGCTTGATCGTCACCACCGCCAACAACAGTCCGGCGATAATCGACGGGACGAGTACCGCAAGCTGGTCGAAGGTCACGTCGCCGAGCGACCCCATCGTCCAAATGACAAAGGCTTTCAGGGATTCTTCCTTGCTGAGATATTGCAATATCTGTACAATCGCGCCGACTCCCGACGAGAACATCATGCCGAGAATCAGAATCACCATGATGTCCTTGATGCGGTGGCCGACGGCGGCGATGACGACCAGCACGAGCGCCGCTCCGAGCCAAGCCGCCCCGGCAATGCCTATCGACGAACCGAAGCCTGCAAGCACGACGAGTGCCACGCCGAGGCTCGCGCCCGAACTGATGCCGAGCACGTAGGGGCCGGCAAGAGGATTGCGGAAGAGGGTTTGCATCTGAAGACCGCTGACCGACAGAGCTGCTCCGGCCAGCAACGCGACCACCGCCTTAATCAGTCGGATATTCAGTATAATTTTCGCCGTCGCCCGCGGGCAGTCGCCGCCCGTCAAAGCCGCCCATACATCGCCGAGCGGTACGGCGACTGCCCCCACCGCCAAATCCAGCAGAAACAGGAAAAGGGTGAGGGCGGCCAGCATGGCAAACAATATGGCGGAACGGGAGCGCATCTATTTCAGTTGCTTGTAATAGACGAAATCTTCCTCGACCAGTTCGGGGTGGAATATCTTCACGAGGTCTCGCAGCACGAGGTCGGGATTTACGACCGCCGACTCATAGTAGTCGTTGCCGCCAGCAGCATTGGTGCGGGCGTTGTTGTTATAGACCTGTCCACCACGGAAACAGCGGGTGTCGATGAACTTCGGGCATGCGGCTTTCAGTTCATCAAGCGTGTTCGCCATCCCCACATGCAGCCACATATCGGCTTGCGAGGCCAGCAGATACGCCTCTTCGAGGTCGATGGGCGCGGAAGCGTTTCCTGTGTTCTTCTTGTAGATGTAATCGCCTCCGGCATCTTTGATTAACCGGGCGACATAGCTTTCGGTCGAGGGCATGAACCAGCTGTCGCCGTAAGGCGTGTTGAGCATGACTGACGGAGCGTCGAGGATATTGTCCGCTACTTTCTTTTTCAGGACATTGTATCTGACGGGGATTTCCGCGAATACTTTTTCGCCCTCCGCCCGTTTTCCGATAACCTCCGAAAGTGCCACCAGCCATTCGGCTTTGCCCAGCGGAGACTCTTCGAGGTAATCGCCGACATACATGAACGGGATATCCAACTCTTTGAGCTTACCCTCCATCGAGCTTGCCCCGTTCACGCCGTAAAGCAACACGAGGTCGGGGTCAAGCGAGAGCAGCAGTTCGTAATTGATGTTCCCTTCGTAGCCCACATCTCCAACGCTGTCCCGCCGTGCCTGAATGTCGGGATTGGAGATGTAGTCGATGCCTGACACGCCGACTACGCGTCCCGTTTCGCCGATTGCGTCGAGCATGGCGATATGGGTCGAGGACATGCAGACGATGCGCTCGGCATCCCCCTTGAGCATCTGACCGGTGAAATCCGCCGGAACCTCTTCGTCATCACGGGCAATGAACAGGTTCGTAGTGATGCTGTCGGCGCCCTGCCAAGGGTTCGTGACGGTAACCAATACGCTCTTTTTGCCGTCTGCACCTTTTATGTCAAACCCCGAAGCGTATTCAGGTGTATAGACCGTTCGGTTGAAATCGGCGAGTTTTGAACTTTTATTGTGGCAGCCTGTGAATGCCAATACAAGTAGCAACAGCAGGCTTAAATTCTTTAATGCTTTCATATCGTTACATATTTGTATTTTCGGACTTTTTCTTGTTTTTCCCGAACTTCGGGGTAATGCCGATGAAGAACTCGAAGTTGATGCCGGGCATGGGGCGCGAGAGTACCGAAAGGTAGTCCTCGTTGAAGAGGTTGTTGACGGCGAATTTTAACTGGATGTCCACCGGTTTGAAAAACAGGTTTTTCTCCAACGAGACATTGCTCATGAAATATTCGGGCAGGTGTCCTGTCAGCGTATAGTCGTTGCTCGACATGGTGTAACGTTCCGAGTAGAACGCCCATTTGTAAAGGAACGCCCAAGTCCGCCACGACAACCGTCCGGTCAGCGATGCGGAGTGCTTCGGCACGTAGGGTAACTGCTTGCCCACTGACTGGTCAGCAGGCGACATCTTCTCACCTTCATTGATGGAGGGTGTCCACGAATAGGACCCGTTCAAGTCGATGAGCCAATCTTTCGCCGGCTGCACGGCGAAGTTCGCTTTGACCTCGACGCCGTAGGCGTGGACCTTCTTTACGTTGCGGGGCGAGAAGAAGCCCTTGGTGGTGGGCAGCCAGATAATCCAGTCGTCGATGTAGGAGTCGAACCAGTTCGCACCGCCGCTCAACTTGTAAATGCCTTTCTTGCCGACATCGAAACTCACCCCGGCATCATAACTGAAACCTTGTTCGTTTTTCAGGTTGGGATTACCTCCCGGCAAAAAGTATAGGTCGTTCAGAGTTGGGAAACGGTAGTTACGCGATATGGATGCTTTCAGCATCACATTTCCTTTCGGGGAAATGATACCGTCAATGAAGAAAGCCGGAATGAGTGGAATCCAATCGGAACCATACATCTCTTCCCGCAGTACCACCGACATACCCAAGCGGTCTATCGGCTGCCACTTGGCGGATACGGAGCCGGAGAGTTCCACGCGCCCCTTGTCATAGCCCACGATGGCCTTGCCACCGTCCTGCAAGATGATGTTCTTGTCCTCGCTCCGTACCAAATGCTGGTGTGCCGATACATTGGCGGTGAAAAACCATTTTTTATCCAAAGAATACTCTCCCTCCGCCTGACCGTAAAACGTGTTTACCTTGCTGCGGGAGCGGGTCATCGACGCCCAGTTGTCAGGTGCGACCTCACGCTTGTAGTCGTAGGCCATCCATGTGTGTATGTAACCGCCTTTCACGCCGAGTTTCCAGTTGCTTTTCATGTGATCCCAGGACAAGACGCTGCGGAACGTCTGTTCTCGCTGGCGGTTCTCGAAGTCGGTTGCATCTCCATAGTCGGTCGTCAACATCGGAAGTTCCCGGTTGGAGTTGATATACCAGGCGTTCAGCCCGAAACGGTCGCCTTTCCCGGTATTGTAATACACTTCCTGAAGCAAATGCAGGTCCTTGAACGCCCCGGAGCGGTTGCGCTCTTTCGGGTGATACTGTCCGACGATGTTCTTATCCTCGTCGTAGATGTTTATCTTTTTGTCGTGGTTGGTGTACTTGTAATCGTTAGGCGAGGAAGAATAGACCGCACGGGTGGAGACGTGCCACCGCTCACTTCCGTAGGTGAAGCGGGCGAACTCATCGAAGGTCTTGAACGAGCCGATGCCCTGCACGTACTGGGCGTTGAACCCTTCAGCGACTTCAGGAGCCGTGCCGAGTTTGACCAGACCGCCCAGTCCACCGCCCGTTTCGTTCACCGATGAAGTACCGTGCAGCAGCGATGCCTGGTCGATGAAGTAGGACGGAATGGTGGAGAAGTCGGTCATGCCGAGCATGGGGTTGTTGATGCGCATCCCGTTCCACGTCACCTGCGTATGGCTGGGCGACGTGCCTCGGAAGGCGACGGTCGAGAGCGTGGCGCGGCCGTAGCTCTTGACAAACACGGACGAGTTGAACGTCAGGATGTCCGCCATCGAGAGGGCGATATTTTCTTTCAGTGCGAGTGAATCGAACTTCGTCTTCTGCACGCCGATTTCCTTCATCGGCCGTTTGCCCCATACGGTCACCTCGTCTATCTGGTGAATACGCCGGGTGATTCCCTGCGCAGACAGCACGGATGGACAGACAACCAATATTGAGAAAAGTAAATATTTTGTATATGTCATTTCCTTTTGTTAATATGGTTATTTACCGCAGCATATGCAGAGAATGATGCCCGCATAAAATCTTGATAGGCATTGAATCCGTTTTCTTCAAGCAGTTGGTCGTATTCGTCCTCGAATGAAAGTTCCTGATGAACCGTCTCTTGTTTCTCAATGTGGTGTTTTACCCGATTCAGATCATTGAATGACACGCTAAACGAATCAAATCCGGCTGCCCATCCTGAAAAATCCGCATATTCCGGATATTTTCGATAGACAACGCCTGTAGAACTTACTTTATTGATAATCTTTGCGAAGTCCGTGGGAGATGGTATCTCTACAAGTATATGAACATGATTGAGAAAAGCATTGCAGGCATAGACATGACAGCCTTTCCTTGTGAAAATTTGTACCATCTGATCGAGAATCATTCCTTTGGTTGTCATTGGAATCGTCATCTCCTGTCTTTTCGTGATGAAAATAATATGGTATATATGCCGCAATTTATTCTTCATTTCCAACAAAATGCACCGGGGATAATCCCGACATAAAATTCATCTATCAATTTCCCTTCGGGCGAGTAGCGGTATATCATGCCCTGCTGCTGGTAATCGATGGCATCGGCGATGTACACTTCTCCGTTGGCGGGGTTTACCGTCAGTCCGTAATAAATCGTGCCGCTGTATTCGAGGAACGGACGTACCGGCACATGGCTGGCTGTCACGTCCATGCTCCAAATGGCCTTGTTGATCCAGTAGAGTTTGTCCCTGTCGCCATTGAGCTGCACCTCCGAGGGCCAGTCGCCCAACTTGAACTTGAACTGCTTCTCCACGGTGAAGGTCTCGGCATCGATGCGGTAGAGCGACGGGGCTTCGTAACCGTAGGGGCTGCCCTCATAACCGCCGTCGGTCACCGTCCACATTTTGTTGTACTTGTCCATGACCAGCGATGTCGGTTGTATGCCGACCTTCAGTTCATCGACTACTTGATCGGTTTCGGTGTCGATTTTGATGATGCGGTTCTGGTAACTCCAGCAGTTGCAATAGACGTATTTGCCGTACTGCACCATTTGCTCCGTCGAGCCGCTTTCCATCGTCATGTCCGGCACTTGAATATAGCCGGTAATTTCGTATTTCTTCGGGTTGATGATGAAGATGCGGTTGTCCCACAATTGGGTGACGTATGCTTTTTCGTCGCTTAGGAAATGAATGTAGCGCGGTGAGGTCAGGTTCTCGATGCGTCCTACCTCCTTGAAGGTGTTCAGGTCGATGGCGAAAATCACGTGGGAGTTGTTCACCACGACCCAGCCCTTGTTGTCGTAGATGGTCATCGACTGTGCCACGTCGCCGAGTTTCATGCCGTTGGCACGGAAGAAGATTTCGTTCTGCACCTGTTTGGTTGCCGGGTCGTAATAGGACAAGGTAGCATTGCCGTACTGGAAGTTGCCCTCGTTGGTGATGAACAGTCCGGCTCCCGTGGCGTTGAAATCTTCCACGGCATCGCCGTAGTCCCACTTCATGCAGGATGTCAAGGATAGTGTCACTCCGACAACTACGCTCCATAGCAGATATTTCAATTGGTGATAGGTCATACCGTTATTTTTATAGTTAATCCCCGGCAGCTTACCTTACGGTAAGCATACCGAGGATTGGCAGAAAATTTATTGTTTGGTTATTTATTGCTTGTACTTCCCGTTTTTCATCTCTTGGAATGTGGGGTTGTAAGCACATTCTCTGACAGACCATTGAGATTCTCCTGTTAGAACATTGTTTTCAAACAGGTATTTGAAAGAACTGAAATCAGTAACATCTCCTTGCCCGCTTATACTAATCCCTTTTACTGATTTGAGACCTGAAAAATCAATGGACAAAATACCATTAGAACCAAAATCAGAATACGGGCATGTTATTGAAAGATTTTCGGATATTGATTCTACGTTAGGATAAGATACTTTATCTACTTCCATACCAAACATAAAAGAAGATGTTGCAATATCAAACTTCCCATTTATCGTTTTTAATTTGGGACATAGAATATTAGTAGCCTCAATCTCAAACTTAATTTGTGCATCAGCTCCATCCGTTCCAATGCTTTCCAGATTGGTAAACTCAATATCATTCTTAAGATCAGTAGTCGTAACTGAACATGAACCGAGAATCTTTTTCAATGACGGGAATGCAATATTATTGGCATTTAAATTACTTCCTAAGGTTAAGGTCCCTCCAATTTCCTGCAATTTAGGAAATTCGATTTCCGCCGCCGTATTAACACTTCCCGAATTCAATGCAATAGTCATATCTCCTGCCACACGAATAAATGGCATAACAAATTCTTTACATAAAAATAATCTATGCATTGGAAGTCACCCTGTATATTTGAGATTCCTTCCAACGTAAATTCTGTCAATCGACAATCTTTAGGAAGTAGAAAAAGGCTACCGTTAAATGTTTCCGATCCTACGATTTTATTTAGTTGCTTACATTGTAGGGTAAGTGTATTTCCGTTAAAATTTATCTGGGACAAATCCAGTTCTTCTATGAGCAGATTAGTTAAAGTCATATCACCGAGTACATCTTTCAAAGAAGCTATATTGAGTTTATTGACTTTATTCGCATCCACACTGGTCTCTCCGCAGGAAATAAGACCGGGAAGTTCAACAATGGAAATTTCTTTGCAATTTTTTATAGTTAGTCCTCCAACCGAATGTAATTCGGTCATTGCAAGACTTCCGATGGAGGACATATCGGAGAATGAGGCAGTACCGGCCACACTTTCCAATGCCGGTAGATAAATTCCTTGCAGTTTGGGAAAATATTGGATTGTAAGTTCATTCCCGACCTGTTTGAGCGCTGAGAAAACAATGGCTTCGGTTGTCGCTGATTCTTTTTGTGCTACCGAACCTTTGACAATTAAGGAAGCTCCGACAGATTCAACGGCATTTGCATCCAAATCAAGTAAAGCATCGGAAGTTATATACATATCCTCACCAATGAACTCGACTTTGGGTATAGATATTTTTTCAATGACAGAACTGTTAACGACAAAATCACCGGTCACTCCAAGCAAAGAGGGCAGATTAACCGTTTTGAGCATTATGTTTTTACTGGCAGAAGTTGTCGAACCTAATTTGAAACTTCCGAGTTGTTCCAGATTATCCAACCCGGTCAAATCCGTTCCTTTGTAAGACGGATTGATGACAAGGGAGTTACTGATTTGTTTCAGGTTGGCAAGTCCGTCCAGATTGGTGATTTCTTCTCCGTCTGCCGTTCCGATGGTCAGGCTGCCTTCGATTTTGTTTATTCCTGTCTTTGCAAAATTATCAACCTCGGCTTGCGTGGCAAGTACTACGCTGCCGCTCTGTTCGATGTCTGTATATTGATAAGTATAGGAATATACTTTGCTATCCTGCATTTTGGAGGTAACTACGAATTTCCATTCATTCTCCCAATCCTCTATGGTCGATGGATTCGGGTTAATAGAGGCTCCCTCGCAAAGGGCATACTCTACGGTAGCCCCTTTCAGACTGGTATTATAAGGTATCTCAACTGTAATCTTGTCCCCGACTATCATGGCTTGATAGGTAATGCCATCTACAGTTAGAGCAAACTCGGAGATGAAGTGATCCTTGCCGTCTATTCCGCTTACTTCAGGGTCGTCATCACTACATGCAGCAAGGCAGAGCGTAGCGAAACAGAATAGGATGAAATGATATATTTTGTTCATAATGAATTTTATTTGTCGTTATTGTTGTTTTCATCACAGAACTTGAAAACTTCCGTGGAATTTTCCCCTAACCATCCGGCTTTTACATTGACTCCGGTCTGCACCTTGATAAAGTCGATATGGGAAAGGTTTGCAGACGTGCCGTCGATATTGAGCGCATCGGAAATCTTAAAATAGTTTCCAAGTGCTCCCGCGTTAGGATTGTCTTTATTGGGCATATCATCACCAATATTATCGGCATATCCCCACCCGAACGGATTATTGGACCACATGCCTGTCGACGGGCTTTGTTCGGTACGTGCTTTCAGGCATGTGCCGTATAACGTATAGGAATCCTCTTCAATCCACAAAGGATAATAAAACTCTTGCGGGTGATAGTTGCCGAGACGGTCAATCGCCCCTTTATTTCCCTTGTTGTCTTGCCATTGGGTGTCCATGTTGGGACCGGGACGGAAATAAGTTACGGCATAGTCCTGAATGGTTTCGGGTTTTCCATATTCAGAACCCTTCAGTTCATACCATTCATCGTTGGGCAAGCCGTCTCCATTGACATCTTGCATTACCCATACAATGCCCGGTTCATTTGACGAATCAAAGGCATTTCCTTTGATGGAAAAATCATAACCGCCTTTGTTTTCGATACTGTGGTCGAATCCTACTACAATATATCCTCCCCAACCTCCGAGAGAAACATATTGTTCATTATCAAGACGTTTTTGTGCGTAAGCACAGGCTGCTTCGTGCGTGCTTTCCCCATTGAAACCTGCTGTATTCGTTTCGTTTACAAATTGTCCCGGAGCCGGAACAAATTCATATACTTTATTGCTGTAAATGGAATTTCCGGCAGCAAAAGGTCTTTTTCCGGCCGCTTCACAACATTTCACCGGAATATTGACACTGACTTCATCGACACCGGAGACCGAAATATTACGGGTGAGCACTGCTTTTGTATCTTGATTGTCGTATTTCACAGTAAAGGTAAGCGTGTGTTCTCCGGTTTTAGCGGGTTTGAAACCGTAAACCAAAGAATTGGCTCCCTCAATCGGTTGCCCGTCCAAACTCCATTGATAAGAAGGCTCGGCACTTATTGATACAAAGGGGCGGACAAACAAAGTACGTCCTAATTCTACGTATTTGGTATTATTCTCGGTAAAATATAAAGATGACGGAACTACGATTTCAATCGGAAGTTTATCGACAACCTCAATAGAAACTGTCTTCTTTGATTGTCCGTCTTCATTTGTTACGGTTAAGGTCAGTTCATAAGTTCCCAACTCATCTTGCTTGAATGTATAAGTATTTTCCGTTCCGACTTCGTTTCCGTTAAGAGTCCACAAATAAGTAGCTCCTTCTGCATTTTGAATGTCGGGTGTAAGGATATACTCACGTCCTGCGACAACTTTAAGCCCTATAGAGGGGGTTACCAATGAAATAACGGGCGGAGCCAATTCATTGACATCCACACGAATTTCTTCCTCTGTGCTGGCATCCCTCGTATCCACACGCAGGGTAACGTAATACGAACCGCATTCGTTGAAAATGTATTTCAATTGAGGCTCGTCGGAAATGATACGACCGTTGCATTTCCATGAATAAACGGCGTAATCGACATTCTGATAGGTCGGCTCAATAACGACCTCTTTTCCTATCTTTACAACGTAGATTCCGTCCTCGCTATCCAACTCAATGACAGGAGGCAATATCACGTCCTGCGATATTTCTTCGTCTTTGTTGCATGCAAATAGAAATATCGTCAAGGAAAATAAAAGCAAATACTTCTTCATTATATTTATAATTTTAATGCTGAAATTCCCTTGAAGAAAGTATTTGATTCCAATCTCCATTGGGATATAATAAAAAGGGGCAAATACTTTGCACTTGCCGTTAAAAAGCATTTGCCTCAAATTCATGTTATTCGTTTACGGTTACATCAATATCGTCTATAGCAACGTAAGCAGGAGTGTTCAATCCGTATGCGCTTGAATCGCTTCCTTCGAAATTGATAGCTACAGTACATACGCTGTCACCTAAACCGCTTAAATCCACTTGATTCCATCCGGTACGGATTTTATTGGTCAAACCTGATTCTGCATCTTTACTGGAATCGAAGTTTGCCAAATAGTATTCTACTTCCTTACCTGTAGGTTTACCCGTCGCATCCAACGCAACAAATACCACCTTAAACCATCCTTTTTGTGCCGACAAAGAGCCTTGTGTAAACGAGTTGCCATCCTTCATGACTAAGTAGGTATAAGTCGTATTACAAACCCATACGCTGTTGAATTTACCATATTTCGGTGTACCCTTGACAGGAGTGTTTGTGGTAACGACTCTGTAGCCGGTTGCATCGGTCAGGTAAATCTTCGCACATTTGTCATAGGTTGCTTGTGAATCATTGTATGAATCGCTATAACCGAAAGCTACAGCAAAATTTTTACCGCTATGACCGCCGTTGGGCCAGTACACGCTACATTGGTTTTGATAATCCCCCTGTGTCAGATTATGGAAATTAGAGATGGCAAAACCACCATTCCAAAATTCATATTCCCAAGGCTGTCCGCTTACCCATTCTTGTTCCAAATAGTTAATCGGGAACTGAATGTACGTACCGGTTTGCCCGATTTGAGTGATGTAGCCGGTCGTTACCTGCTTGCCGTTGGCCGTGGCAGAATAGAGATTGTTTCCATACTGGTCAGAAGCCATTACGCTGGAAGGTACGTTATCAAAATCGATAAGCGCATTGGTAGAACTTATCGCGCGGGTTTGAATCGCACTCTCCTCATACGGAGCAAGGAAGTCATCGTCGGATGAACATCCCGTGAACACTGCGGCGGCCATTGCTACAACAGCCATTGCCAAGAATCTAAAATTCTTTTTCATAACTTAATTATTAAAAGTTAAACAAAAAGTTTAAACACACATTCGTTTTTATTGCGACAGATTTGCAACGAATGAGAAATCGGTTATCAAAAAGAATATAGGTGCCTGTGGACGAGCCTCTGTTCATTTTAATCTAATGCCAATTATCCCGTGGTCACTAAATCTATCTCATCAAGCAGGTCTTCTGGCTCATCCCGCTTATCGCGCCTTCCCAGCTTTCACCAGTGGCAAAGAGTGCGATAAACTTTAATAGGACTTACAGCTGCGAGTACAGCTCCGGATTTTCACCGGGATTCCCTTTTAATTCCGTTCGACGCTTCGATTGGAAACTTGACTGGTGCAAAGTTAATGGTTATTTTTTAATCTTGTTTCTTTTTCTGTGATTTTTATTTCAAGAAAGGATTATTTTATGGCGCGAATTGTATTTTCATGTTAATCAAGCATTTATAACAACCACGAATAGTCTTTTCCCCTTATGAATAATAGCGTTTCTCAATTATGGTCTCTTTTCATCTCACGTCGGCAATTCTCTTCGGAGAGATTTTATATGCAAAGGTACAGCGTGCGTCTGGTCGTCAAGTATCGCTTTCACTAACGGTTCCCGGATATTCTTCACGGCAGCCTTCCACAAATCGAAGATTGACTTTCACTCCCCACCTCGTTGCAGGGCATAGTCGGACGAGCCTGACTGTGCTCTTACATTGGGCGGTTGGGTATTCCGTTTCATCCCGTACACTGTTTACTTGCCTTATCCGTCCTTTTCCCGCTGTCAGTCCTGCATAAAAATCATTCCCCGACGAGAAGCCAAAAGAGTTTCAAGAAAAGGAAAAAAAGAAAATATTTGACAATCTAAAATTTACAATTATGCACAGCAGGATTTTTCAAATTTCAACGGAGCCGATAGACAAAGAAAACTATCTGAATGAGGACACACTCCAGCAAGGAGACGGGAGCTTCTATGACTATTGTTCAGAAATAGACGAGGAAGACCGTAAAGAGGATATTGCCAATTTGGTCAATCATGCCTTGCCCAAAGGAATGTTCGAGCTTATATCCGATGACACCATGCGCTATAATGGTGGAATAGAGCAATGGAAAGAGGAGTATGTCGCCAATATCAAAAAAAGAGCGAATGCTCTTACGGCAGATAATATGTTGGAATGGGGTTCGACCTATTATCTCAAACAGGCAGTGGAAAATCCGTTGGATGTCGCCTATCATTTCTATTTGGATGGCGATGGCTGCAGTCTTTTGCCGAACAGTCCTTTACGTTTATGGAGTTTGTTTGTAGGCTTGAACCGGGAACGATACTCTACATCGGAGGAGTTGTTGATTACCACTTCTGATGTTTGTCCGAAACATTGGCAACCACCCGCCTCAAAAGTGGGTGGTTGCTCTCTTTTTTGCACAGGCTCCCCGGTTACTTTTATAAATATGCTCTGCAGAGCTTCCGCCACCGGTTTCACAGCCGGTATATTCCTGTTTTAAGGGTATAATCCCTTCACAGCCCCGACATACGCCGCAGGTCTGTTTTCGTGTGCAAAGGTACGGTGGACGAACATTGCCCAAGTACCGCTATCGCTACCTGAAATAAAATTTGACGACAACTTTCCGTAATCGGAGATGACGGTATTTCATAAAATTTCATTGCAGGTTCCTTGCTCATCGTTCTTGCATCCCCCCGTTTGTGACGCACATGAAAACAACCCCTTTGGGCGAAGTCAAAAGGCTTCAAGAAAAGGGAAATAAAAAAAACAATAAATCAAAAGACAATGAGCAAGTACGATTTCATCAAGCAAGGCAACCTCCTTTTTTGGCACACTGCCGATAATGATATAGAATGTCGAATTATCTCAACTCCCGAAAAAGTGGATAGTGACAGCATCATCTTAATCGCAACAAGCTCTTCCGAGATTGAAGTCTTGGCATCGGAGCTATTACCTATTGGCTCATCAAGAAGCCACAAAGAGGAGTTTATGCGCTGGAAGAAAGAGCGTGAAGCCGAGGGCATGGAGTTTTTCAGCCGGTTGTCCGAAGTCATGGAAACAGACAGTGATTTGGCTGTAGGCGATATGGTGGCGTTTACAAACGACTACGGGGTGGTATTTGGCCCCAAAGAAGTATTAGCTTTCAGAAAACCTTGGAATGGCTATAGATGCGTATATATCGACAGTGATGCTTATTGGTTTCCAGACCGTCCCGAACAACTCACCATACTCAGCAAAGGAGGTACAGAATGACAACAAACGACATACTCAAACGACTTTGCGGCAATATTGCCGCAGGTCGTTTCAACTGGCGAAAATACTGCACGCCGCAATCTTACTTCGGTTGGGAGATTTGCGTTACCCCTCTGCATTGCTCTTACGGACAGATAGGCTACACCGTTCATTTCCCTTATACCAATATACCGGAAGTGGAATACGATTGGGAAATGGGCAAACTGACCATTGACGGCGAGAAATGGAAAAGTTATTTGCGGAACGAATAATAATAAATATCAATATGGCACAGAATTTTTATACCAAATGGCAGGACGCTATACTTGCAGATGCAGGAGACTATGTTTCAAAAGAGTACCGCAGTTTCCAGACAGCATTGGTGCGTGAGATTTCCAAATATGCCGCAGCCGTTGGTGCAAAGGTGGCTTCCAATTCAAAAGGGCATTATGACACCTCCTGCTTCATTGAGCGCAACGGCAAGTTCGTTTACATCAGCCACTCTTCCGGTCTGTCACGAATGGGCAGCGGCGTAAGAATTGAACTCGATTCGTTTCTGATACGGACAGCTCAAAATGGAAAGGACTACCGAGGGGGATGTAACCAGTATTGCGACATAGCAAATTTACAGTCTATGATAGACGGTTTGTTGGGGAAATAAACTGCAAAAAAGATGCGGAGCCAACCAGTTCCGCATCTTTTTCTTTCCATCCTTACCGGCGCATACCGCTGCCGTATTCTGCCTCTTGTAGTTCTGCCCGATACTCTTCCAGCTCGTTCAGCTTCTCGTTCACGGCTTGCAGATTGGCATCCAGCCCGACATTGTGGTCGTAAGGGAAACGATGCTGCGCGACCAGCCCGGCATTGGTGGGTTGCCCGACATCAAGCGTATCGGATTCCTTGTTATATTCGACATATAGCACTTCACCGTTCGGCATCTCGAAGGCCGGAATCTTTTGATACGCCAAAGCGGAGAACTGTTCCGCCGCCATCTCCCTGGCAACCCCTTTTATTGTATCTCCGGCGATATCGACACCGTAACGCCGGATATGGTCTCGGATTTCCTGCTCCGTGAATTTCAACATCACCTCGTAGGTTCCCCCGACACTCCCGTTGTACACGACAGCGAAATTCTCATCCTCGGCAATAAGGCTGTCACCCTTGTTGTTCGTGGCCGATAAATAAGTATGCTGTTCGTTGATGCCATTGCCGTCGTAATACTCCTTGGCAAGCGTCAGCAATCCCTCGTAATCGCCTTTCTCCCGAAGTTCGTCAAGCTGCCTCGTGTCATCCGAAAATTGGAGATACGCAACAGAAGAATAAAATGTATTCTCCTTTGCTGCCGCTCCGTTTTCCTGCTTCTCGCCGACATTTTGTTCCAGTTCTTGCGCTATCTTATCCACCTTCTGGGTAATCATCGAGGTTGCCCTTTTCACGTCCAGAAGCGTTGTCTTGATGAACTGTGGCGATTCCTTCAGCTCATCAAGCCAACCTTTAAGATACGCGCAACTGTCCTCCTTGATATGCTTGGTCATGCCGTAACGCTGTGCGACCAGTGCGCTGCCTAACTCTGCCACCAGTTCCTCACGGGCATATTCAGGAGAACCGAAAGTAGTCGGCTTGAACCTGTCAAGTACGTTTTCCGCTCCGGTGGAGTGCGTCATCTCGTGGAACAGTGTCCCGTAGAACGATTCTCCCGATTTGAACTGCTCCTTTTCGGGTACGATGATTTCGTTCTTCGTGATGGAATAGTAGGCGTCATTCTGATATTTCGGCGTAATCGGACAAATCCACAGGTTATCCCTTATCATCGTATCGACTGGGGCAAAACTGAAATGCTCGCCCTCCTCGATTGCCGGACGCGAATTTTCTCGCTCCAGTTTTTGCCACAGCTCCGGTCTCGCTTCCTGCAAGTTAGTTTGCGCGACATTGAAGACCCGGAACACCTGCATCTTCGGATAGACATTGTATTGTTCCTTTTCGTCATCGGAGAGTTTCTTGTAATCGTCATACTTGATTTTCTCCTTAGTCTCCTTATGGATACAAGTGAACGTGGTGAGCATGACCGGAAAGGATTTTTCACCACGAAGCACGGAGACACGCGGCAGTTCCTCTCCATCCTTTCCGGGCTTATTGAGCTTCTGAACACAATCGAACGTGCAGAAACGGGGAATCTTGTACCCTTCTTTCTCGCAGTGCAAAAGCAGCATAAAAGCATTCATCCCGTTGTACTCGCGCCCGTGAAGGTTGCGGGGCCACTGTAGCGTACCCTCCGTAAACCAAGGCTTTTTCCAGTCCTTTTGAATGCCCTCGATTTTCTCGATCATCATTTCGGCGAACAGGTCAAGAGCCTTGTCCTCGCTGTTCGGTCCGTCGGCATTCTTCTTTCTGTAACCGGCCATAACCCTTATTGATTATAGTTAGACGAATCCGCCACATATTGCGTCAGTTCCTCCATCTTGCAGGAAAGGTTGATTTTCCCGTTGTGTGCCGACAGGTTCATTTCACCTTTGGCATCCACCTTTACACCCGGCTGCAACCACGCTTCGCGCTCCTTACCGAAACAGAAGAAGCGCACCCACTGGTACTCGAAGCCGTCATCGACCTTCTCTGCGCTAAACGCCGAGAACACCGTATAAGGCTGGTCTTTCTTATCCCTTTTTTCCTCGATGTTCTGGCCGACCTTACCACGAAACACCAGCTCGCCCTTGACGCAATCCGCATCATCCGTAGCGGCATTGCAGATTTCATCGGCGAACAGGTTGAAATATAGCTTGTCGCCCCGGCGTTTGAGATACATCGTACCCCTCACTTCTACACGGGAGCCGTTCCGATAACCGGCGGCTTCCTCCTGACAGCCCTCCTTGCGGACATCCACCTCGATAGTGTGCCCGCCACCCGTCGCCGGAATCTGTACCCGGAGCGGAAACACCAGAAATTCTTTCTCTTCTTTATTCTTGCGAACCGACGCATCGCGGCCGATAACGCCGCATACCGTAACATTACATTTAATCATCTGTTTTTTGTCTTTAATGATACATGGATCATCCGGACAAGTGATACATGGGTTGATTGATGTTGAACTGTTGTAGAGTGCGGTCAGTCGGGTGCGCGTATCATCGCCCAGACCATCCATCCGGCGATGGCTAATTGCACGCCCACGACAACGAGCGTCCCGATCCATCCCAACAGCAGGTAGCAGAACCGGAGGTGCAACGCAAGGAGGGAAACTCCCGCCAGACACTTGCATAGCTGTATCATCACGCATTTTATCATATCGCCATGCCTTTATCTTCGCAGGTTTTCCGTTTGTCCCTGTTGCCGGGTCATCCCCTGCTCAAAATTCTGTGAGGCCGCTTCCGACAGGATAACCGTATTCAGCATACCGGTTACACGCATCTGTTTGGCCTCTTCCGTGAGTGTACCGTTGTTCAACGTGGCAGACAACCGGTTCAGCTCGGAAGCGGTCAGCTCCCGCGAGACATGCAGTTCCCCGTTGTCCGCTTTCAGAATGGCCTTGCCGTTCTCGCCGATAGTCAGGTCGCAGTTCTTCATATTCGGCAACAACGGCTTCAGGTCGATGGTACGAAGATCCATCGCGGCGGATATCGCCGTCTTCTGTTCCTCTTCCTCCCGGTTATCAATCTGTGTGGCTAAAAGCATCAGGGAGGCGAAAGCGGTCATCGCCATCTCCACAATCGGGTCGTTGCATCCCGATATTCCCACACCGCTATCCTCCGACGAAAGGAGTTTTTTCATCCATCCGTCTGGCGAAAGGTTCTTTTCAGGCACGGTATCTTCCGCCGCCTTGTATTTGACGAGCAGGTCATTTCCGTTGTGCAGCATTTGCAATTTGATATGTCCTTTCTGTGCGATTTCAGCCAGATACGCCGCAGGGTCTATATCCCGTTTCGTCCCGTCGGCATAGATATTCTTCACACCGAAATGCAGATGTTCCCCGGTCGTCCGTGTCCCCGTATTGCCCGATGTGCCAAGCCGTCCGCCTGCCTGTACCGTATCGCCGACCTTGACGGAAATCTCCTTGAGGTGCATATAGGTACATTGTACCTTGCTGCCGTCCGTCCGAGCATATTCCACCGTCAGCGACTTGCCGCCGGGTGTATTCTTGTTCTGGTTTACCGCCACGACCTTGCCGCCGCTCTCCGTAGCCAGTACCGCGTCGGCTTTGCAACGGATATCCACGCCCTTGTGCATCTGTTGCTTTGTGCTGTCCAACGGGTCTTGCCGTGTTCCGAACGGAGAGGTAATGAACAGAAATTCCTCCCGTTCCACCGGGAACGAATACCCCGTTCCATGTTCCGCACTCTCGGAAGTCTGGAGCGGATTGTGTTCCACCCCGAACTGCCGGCCTTGTGCCGTCATCTCCTGCATCACCTGTCTGTCATACTTCTGCAAGCCGTTCTGCTCAATGATTTTCTGCAGGTTCTCGGCATACTTGCCGCCTGTGGCGTAACCGGCTTTCTCAATGCTTTGTGCCCAGCCCTTGTAATCGTCCGGGGAGAGTTTGAAGCAACCGGCATAGCGGCTGTTCTCCTTCAAAAAGCGGGAATGATGCTCGTATGAATCACCCACGCTGTCATAGCTGCAGAACTTTTCATTCGGCTTATCATCGGTGTAGATTCCGTATTTGCCGCCTTCGGCAATCCACGAGGAAGTTGCCTTGATGCCGAAATGGTTGTTCTCGTTCCTTGCCAGACGGCTCTGTCCGTTGCTGCTTTCCAGTATGCCTTGCGCCAATGTGACGGAAGCCGGGATGCCATACCTTCGCATCTGTGCCATCGCATAATCTGCGTATTGCAGTGCATATTCCTGATTCTTGGTCATAATCGTCACTCCTTATCTATGAATACCCCTATGTGTTTCCTGCTCGTCCTGCCGTTTATCCTGTAGCTCTATCTCACTGATGGCGACACGCTCACCAGCACGGACAAGTTTGGGCAGATAGCTGTCCAGTTGCGTCCTTGGGAACTCTGCGAAAGCCGAAAATCCACGTTCCGGATATTTCTTCATCGTAATCCCCAATATATCAGCTCCCTTTGCCGCATCCTCATTATAAAGCCGATAGACTTCTCCTGCACGAATCAGATACAGGGCGTCGGGATGCTTTTCCTTGAGGTTGTCCCAAAACTGCCGTTTCGGAGACATATTTTCATCATTCGTCTCTTCCGACCGATTTTCCGCCACCACCTCATTCTGTTGCCGTACCTGCTCTTCCGCTTTCTGTTCCCCGACGGATTGTCCCTTTTGCAGCACATCGGCAAACAGCGTAGCCGCCAAATGCCGCTTGTAGCCGTCACGGTCTTCCGCCACCCACATCCGTTGCCACTGCTGTGGAGTGACGCTGCGGGGCTGCAGCTTTTGTCCGTCGATGGTTGCCACACACTGGATTCCATCCTGCCTGGTCTTGAAGATGGCAACACGCTGAATACGGTTCAGGTCAATCTCCGGCGTATCGCTGCCGAACAAATCCACTTTCAGGTCGGGTTTGACCTCCGCCAGTGCATAATACTTGTGCGCCAGCTCCATCCGTACCTTGTCGATGTTGTCCATCGCCTGCTTGAGCGTGGAGAAAAAACGGTTCACATCCTCCTTGTCGGGATAGACGCTGTACCCCTCCTTGTTTTCCGGCTTGATATAGAGTGCCCAACGGTTCTTGTCATCCTGAATCATCTGCACGGCATCGAACCCGACCTCATTCGCCCGTCTGACAGCTTCCGACACGTCCAGCGTGGAGAGCTTTTCCAACGTGTAGTTCCTTAACCGGGCCAGTGTCACCATTTTTTCATTGAAATAGCTGTCATCGGGTCTGTAACCCAATGCACCGTCAGTATTATAGAAACGCACCTGCTCGATACCCTCTTTCTGCAATGCCCGTTCGATACGCCCCTTGTTCATGCCGGGAATCTCGTTGTTCGCCTCGGTCGAAGCTCCTGCCGGCAATGACATCCGCCGATTTCGCCTCCCGGTCGATGACGAGGACGATGCTTTTCGCCGCCTTGTCCGGGTGCTGGCGGATTTCATTCGCCACAAAGTAATGCTTGGGCATCTGTTCCTGCATGGTCGTGGTCTGCCGTCTGTTTCGCAGGGTGGCGTACTCAATTTTCTCGCCCCGTTCCGCTTTTCGGATAACATCAAGCGCATTGTTCACGTCGCTTTCGAGAGCGTCCATTATACACGGGTTTTCCTTGAACTCCCGACACCAGTAATCCACCGTCTTCAGGCTTGCATCGGACAAACGCGCGGGCAGTCCCAGTTCCAACATCTTGATACCCGAAGCCAGTTCCACAACCAACCTTTCATATTTTACCGCATCCTCTGACGGAGCCACACCATTCTTCATGACCATGCCTTCACGGGCAAGTCGTTGTTGATGTCCTGTGGCACTCACGATCTGCCGCAAGGCTTCCTGCACATAATCGTGGTAATGCTCAAAATCCTTTTGGCGCGGCATATAGACCGCATCTTTGTCCGTCTCGTAATGAGGAACTCCGCTACCGTCCGAGCGCACGGGAACGAGGTTGTCCCGCATCTTCAATAGAAAGTCGTTGAACCGAGTGCGCAACCTGCGGTTGTCCGCCTCGGCATATCCTCTTTCCTGAACACTGCCGTCCTGCTTTACCGCATCCTCGTAAGCCGGCTTGTCCACGTAGGGCAACGTCGTCTGGTCGATATTGAAAAGCGTGCGGATTTCTCGGTTGTGGACACCCTTGAACTGTGCCTTCTGCTCTTCGTCCAATTGGAGATAGGCGGTACGGTCGATGGTTTCATTCGGATTGTTCCGGTTGACATACTTGTTCCAGTTATAGAACAGGAACGGTACGCCCTGCTCATGCTCCCGTACCGCAGCCCCCCGTGCCTTGGTTTCACTGTAAAGCGTGAACAGGTTGGTCTTGCATCCGTTATTGTCCGAATGCAAGGCCATAAAGAGGGCATTGAACGGGCTGGCCGAGACCCCTTGCGGATAGAGCCGGGGAAATCCCTTGCCCGATACGTTGAGCCAATGGCCGCCGGCGTTCGATGCCCCGCCCAGTGCGGCAGACAGCAGTTCCGTCTGCTTTTCTTCGGCTTTTTTTTCGATTTGCGACTTTTCTTTCATATCATCATGCTTTTATTGTTCATGGATTTATTGGATGCCCCGTGTGCGCACAATCGTCTCCCGCTGTCCGTCGTCGTAATTCTGCGAGGCAATATGGCGCAACTGGTCGCTCTTGGCAAGCACGGCGTTCGCCAGCGTGTTCAGCGGCAATGCCCCTGCACGGTAAGCCTCCGCGACGGTCGGCGTGAGCTGGATGGTACAAGGCACACGGTCTATCGTGGCGATGAGCGTGCTGCCTTGCAGTACAGGGTTTACGATACGGGAATTGAGCGGTTCGTCGGGATAACGGCGGTACTGGTTTTCCGTATGCACGTCGGCGGACGGCATGGGACGCCCCAACGCCTCGTGTCCAGCCTTGTTCAGCAAGTTCGCGCCGCCCAGACCGACAAGGAGCATCTTCAGCAGCGGGTTACGCACGAACAGACCGGCCACAATACTCGCTATCGGCAACAGGTTGTCCCCAAAGCGCAACGATTGCGTCTTGCCGGTAAAAGCTCCCAGCAGGATGTCGGGCAGCATGGCCATGACATATCCGAGGTTGCCCGTGATATCGCCCAATCCCTCTAATCCCAATGTACCGAGCAATCCGCTCCATCCGTTCGTGTTGGTCTGCACAGCCTCTCTCTCTTGCTTTTCTTCCTCATGTGGAATAACCACCTGCCGTTCCTCTTTCTCCACTTTTTCCCTCTGTTCCATTTCCGGCTGTGTTGATTCCTTTGTGGATTTTACAGCCGTTGCATTCTTATATTTCTCCAAATGCTTCAAATAGGCTTCTTCCTGTCCGGGAGCGACGATGAGCGGCACATCCTTGTACCGTTCGGCACGTTCATTTTTCTTTTCAGGGTGTCCGGGCTTTTCGGACATTTGGAAAGGGGTAAACTTTGGTGTCTGCATCCACTCCAAAAAATTAAAGTTCATCACAGGTATTTTTTTCTTCAACTGCTCGTTGGCCGCCACAATAAGCGCACTATCACCCGTCTGTACTGTTGCAGCCTCCTTACGGAAGTCCGTAAACACGTTCCGTTCGCTACCGAACACACCTTTGCTGATACATTGCTCCACAGAGAGCTTGGGCGACTTTTCAGGCTCGAAGCGTGAGGCGACTGCCGAGATAGCCACGTCCGCCCCGACAAACTTTGCCAATGTCGCCCACGAACCTGCGCCACCCATCATGACGGCATCCGCCGTTGCGCCCAATACCCGACCCGCACCTTTTTCCCATCCTTTCGGACGGTAGGCCGCTTCGCCCCGTGCCTCGATTTCCTCAGCAAGCGGCGAGCGGTTCAAGGTCTGCGAAAGTCCGAGCAAGCTTGATTCTGCGGCTTTGCGGATGATGTAGTCGGCTGACGATTTCGGCATTCGCTCCTTGACCAGCCGGTCGATCATCAGTTCCTCTACCCGGTAGTCCATATAGGCGTAGGCAAGGTCACCGCCCAATTGTTCCGACAGTTCGTTGTACCGTTCACGCCCGATTTCCCGCACGACGGTATCGCGCCATTGCCCGGCCATGTATGCGAGGTCTTGCTGTATCTCCTTGGAGCCGGTAATCTCCGCCTTGCACATTCCGATGTAGTCCTCCGTCGTCTTCGAGTTCCATTCGCCCGTAACCTTGAGTACCTGGTACGGGTCGCCCATCGGCTGTGCCGCAGACGCCATTGCGCTGAGTATGCCGCCCAATGAGGTGGAATACTCCCTCATTTCCTCGCCCTGCTTCTTCGTGAGGAAAGCCTGCGTTTTCGACATGACGGGAGCGAGATGGCAATGGAAATAATCGCTCACAAGACGTTCTATTTCCGCGAATTGCCGGCTATGTCTGATTCCATCCATGTTGTGTATTATATATTTATCTGTTTCAATAGCTGTTCTTTCGTCTGCTCGATGGCGTTGTGGTAAACCTCCATCTGCCGGGGAAAGAACTCTTCCAGCCATGCGTCCTTTTCGATGTTGTCCTGCATGAACCGTATCGCCTGCTCCCGTTCGATTTCGACGGATGTCTCGCCCTCTTCCCGATTGTTGAACCATGCCTTGGTCCACCAGCGCACACCCGCCCGGTCGGGATAGACCGTGACAAGCCTCGGTATGTCGAAGCTCTGTATGTCGATGTCCAGTTCCGCCAACGGGTCTATGATGCCGCCATAGGTCAGGGCTTCGTCATGGAGTTTTTTTTTATGTCGCTGCTCGCAGTGGAGAGGTACACATCATGCCGCAGGGCGAGGTAATGCAGGAAATCCGCAATAAGGAGGTTCTGCACCTTGCAGGCCAGCGGCATGGCCTTGTGTCCCAGTCCGAGCGGATTGGCCATGCTCGGCATATTCTCGTAGAAATACTCCTTCATCGCGCCCACCGTGAAGATGTGGCGTAGCGACTGCTCCGTATTCCGGGGCAAGGTGTATGCTCCATGCCGCAAATCCTCCATATAGTGCGGCAGGAAGTGCAGCATCAGTTCCTCTATCTCCCTTTTGTCCCGTTCATAATCGGTTTTCAGTTCCATCTCCAAGCCGGATAAATAGTCTGTCTCGTGTCCGCCGGCCTGACGCATTGCCTGTATGTTCCCGTACAGCATCGTCAGGAACTCCAGCGGGTTCAGTTCCTCGCCCTTGAAGCGGACGGTCATGTGCAGTTTGTCACCGCTCAAAGCTACCGTCTGTCCGGCCTTTACACGCTGTCCGAATTGAGCGAAGACATTGGACAGATTTCCGTATGTCACCTCATACTCCCCGTAGCGGATGGTCTGGCAGATGCCGTGTCCGGAATCGTTGCCCACGCCCGACACAATGCCGCTGGCGAGGGCAGAAAGCATATAGCACCGCACGTTGAAGTCAATGCCGTGATGAAAGAATTTCTCGCCCGTCGCCGGGTCGGTCTGTTCGCCGTAGCCGAGCGACAGCTCCACGTCTTTGCCCTGCTGTTCCTCGAAAGGCATACAATAACCGCTATCGGATTGCAGGATCATTTCTTCTGTATATTTCATGCTGTTTACCTATTGATTCATATCCCTATCTTCTCATCCCTCCGCCATGCGTCTGTTCCTCTGCCGGAAGTTCGGGCGTCCGGGTGCGCTGCACGTTTTCTGTCTCCGGCGTTCGGAAGACACCCGCATTGTTGCCGATGAGCATCATGCCGAGGAATGCGCCGGCAATCTTGCCCAGCCAGCCGAAGCGTCCGAATATGAGGAACGCCGCCGCAACCAGCCCGGCGATGCTCAACCCTGACACGTTGCCGCTGCCAAGGTTACGGAAAAAGTTGCCGAACATATCAAGACCTCCGCCACCGGAGGCTTGGCGCAAAAAGTTCGACACACCGTTCAGTTTGTTGTCGATGCCGGTTACCGCACCGCTGACCGAACTGACGGCTTCTCCGGCCTTGCCCGTTAGTTCACGCACTCCGTCCGCCGTCTCCGCGAGGGTATTCGTTGCCGGTTCGCCGATGACCGCATCGCTCACGATACGCACCACGCTTTTGTCGGTGGTCAGCTTCTCCCAGCCCACATAACCGACCGCACCGCCGATAGTCGCTGTCTTGACTGCCTGACCTGCGCCACGCAAGGTCTGCGAAGGGTGCAGCACTGCCTTACCCATACTTTTGCCGGTAGCCGCCGTAGCCGTACCGACACCTTTCATGGCCTTGCCGCCATATTTCAATAGTGTACTCCAAACGCCCATACATTGTCTGTTTTTTTAAGGTCTTACATTTCTTCCAATCTGCCGCCAGCGTCGCTTGGCAGCTTCCACTATATCCCGTTTGCCGGCCACCGGACGTGCTCCCTCGTCGATTTCACGCCAGATGTCGCCCATTGTCGTGTACTTCACCGCCTTGGTCAGCCGTTGCAGTTTCTTGTTCATCATCTTGAGCTTCGGACGGATGCCGAATACGATTTCCATGCGCTCTTTCTCCGTCATCTTGTTGTCTGAAAGGCACGCCATGCGGATGTCGTTCACAATCTCCACGCTGTTCATGATCAGTTCCCGGTAAATCCGGTTTCGTTGCGTGGAGAGAGCAACGGCCAACGCATGGGAGCTGTTCCGGCTCACCTGTCTGGTAAAGTCACCCATGTTATCCGTCAGCTTCGATATTTCGTGATAGAAACCGTATATCTGCGCCGCGTAGCAGACTATCGACCGGAAAGAGTCCAGATAGCTGTTGAACTCCCGTTGCAGGTCGGTCGTGGCTTTCACTTCCTCTTTCGTCCACAGGTGTCCGGTGGTCTGCATCAGCATGACTTTCTCCTGTTTCTTCAGCTCCTTTTCCGCCTTGTCGGTATAGAGCAGGATCATTCCGGCCAGTACAGGGTCGTTTTGCGCCCGTGCCTTGCCGATGCCGATGCACAGCAATAAGATGCCTATCCAAATCGTCCGTTTCATCAGTTCCCTTTTATCGTGCAGGACGGCAGCCCTGCGCCAACGGGTCATGGCCATCCGTGCCGCCTCTCCATTGTTGCGGTCGAGCATCCCGGCCGTCACGTTGTTCCACACGTCATTGAGGGTATAGTACCGTATGCTCAGGTAGAGCAGGTGCAGCTTCCGGCTGAAAACCGAAAGTTTGTCGTTCAACGCCCACAAGGTCTTGCTGCGTTCCGCACCCGTGAGCATATTCTCTTTGCCGCCCTTGGCCACTGCGTCATTCAGGAGCGTGAAGACCGATACCAGTTCCGTTGCCGTCTCGATATACAGATTGTTCATGCTCATGGAGGCGATGATGCCCTGCGGGTTGTTTCGGATGGCGTTGCCCAATTTCCTAACGTGAGAAAGATTCTCACGCCGTCGTTGTAGAGATGGGTGCAGGCTTTCAGCGATGAAGCGTAGCCGCTTACCGTCTTGAGATAACTGTTGTACTGCTTCTCCCATTTGTGGATGCGGTTAAACTCGGCGGCGATGCTGTTCTGCAGCATAGCTGTCTTCGTCTGACCATTTATCTGTTTCTCTATTTGGTCATTGATAACCTCGTTGCCCTCGGCCAACGCCATCCATTCCAACGGATTGGACGCCGTGATTTGGGCTTTTGCCCAGTGTGGCATCAGGCAGAGGGCAAAAATGACCAGACTAATGATTCGTGATTTCATATATTCCCTTTTTTCGTTTGTTATACTCGACCCGTTCCCGGATAAGCGTTACCACATCGAAGTTGTGTCTGATGCCTACCAAATCAAGCCGGGGTGTATTCCTGTCCATCGAGAAGATGCGTACCGTCTTTAGGCCGCAAAGCTGCTGCATGAGGCTTTGGTGTTCCACAAAGTCCACGATACGATATTGTTCCATGTAGTCCGTCTTCCGGGACAGCACCCCATGCCTGCTGATAAGCTGCTCGCTACCGATGTGGTAGCGTGTCCGGCGCAGATAGATGAAACGGTACAGCAATGCCAAAGAAAGCAATGCGGCAACCGATACGGCAAGAGCTGTCAGAGGCAGTCCCTCCATGCCACCGTACACCCATGCTGCACAGCACAATACGATTGCGGGCAGCTCGTCGATGACGAACTGTCCGGCGTGCGGTTGCAGCACGATGCTTTGGAAATGTCCTGTGGGTGCATCGGTCATCATCGGCGAAAGTGTGTTTGTTGTTCCTCTTCCGGTGACTGTTCTCTCGCCTGTGTCTCATCGACCGTCTCTTCCTGTTTCTGCCCGGCCAAAAGCTGTTCGTTCCAGTCCTTGTTGGGATAGGTAGGCTGTTCACGGACAAAAGAGGCGTCATTCGCCTTGTCCAGACCGAGGAACTCCCGCAATCCTTCACGGAACTCCTTGTAATTTCCGTTCATGATATCCGTCTGTTCCCGTATGTCGTCCGGATGGCACAGGCCGCTCGAACGCATCGACATGGCTTCTTCCCATGCGGATTCATATTTCCCGTAGCTCGACCGCAAAGCGTCGGGCAGCAGGTCTATGTCTCCTTCATCGAGGTTCTTGCCGTCAGCGACGGAATCCAGATAAGGCTTCCGCTCCGGTGTCTCCTCGATGGTGGAACGGACAGCCCGGTACATCTCCTGTTGCAGGTTCTTGGCAAACTCGATTCCCGCAAGGTCGGTATCGAAACAGATGTGTTGCTTGGCAGGAAGCGAGAGCGTGAGGACACCCCGCATCTGTTCCACCGTCGGGTTACCGCCGGTAGATATGAAGACCGCTTTCCGCAAATCCTTGTCGTTGGCCTGATGAAGCTGGTAATAGGCCATCGCGTCGTATGCACTCTCGAACCAGTAGATATGCTTGGCTTCGGTAAGCGTAGTTTTGGCTGGGCTGGCAATCCATAGCCCTTGGCTCGAATTGCTCCCTTCCGCCTTCCCTTTATAACTGCCGCTGCCATCCATGCGAGGGCGCCCTCGCTCTTCCAGACCGACAACCTGTCCCGTATCTTTCGGAACGGTCAGCGGAAAGGCGAGGTTGGTGTATTTCATGCCGTCCTCACGGTGTTTCGTCGCCAGACAAAAGTTCCGGTGGAAGGCGTATTGCGTGTAAAGGTCGATGCCCCGATGCTTGAAGAACGGATAGAACTTCTTTTGTGTCGCCCGATCCTGCGGATTGAACTGGTGAATGTCGTAATCCGCCATGTCAAACGGCTTCACATCCCGTTTAGGCTGGATAATCCGGGTATCCCGGTCAGCGACGGGATGGTTCAGCAACCGGTTGCAGACAAGGTTTACCAGTCGGTCGGGAGACACACCGGCATGGTATTCCGCGAAAAAATGCGGATGCTCCTTGATAAAGGAAATGATGTTATACGACTTCTGCTGTTGCGGTTTGAAACAACATTTCCCTTGCTGCGTGACAATGAATTTGTCGTTGCGGATGCGCCGCCCCTCGCTGTCCAACCGGACATACGAGGGATAGCGCAGGCCGTCACGCCGGTTCAGGTGATAGCCCGCGTCGATAAGCACGTCCTGAATGTTCAGCCTGCGCAGAAAATCGTCATAAGTCAGTTCGCCCTCTCTCATGGTTTACCTCCCCATTCTCATATCATTGATTTCACGGTTCATCTCTGCCTCGAAACAACGGATGGCCACATCCCTCGGCGTATCGACACCCGGCTTGAAGTACGGGCGTGGCGGACCGCCGAAACACTCGCCGTAGAACTCCGGGGCATGGCAGTGATGGTGGATGCCGTGTGCGACACCCGCCGCGACTACCGTACCTGCGGTGAGGGCGGCAAAGATTTTCGTGCCGAGACCCCGCTGTGCTTCCGGGCGTGTTTTCATGTCCACTTCGCTGAAAATCTTGGAAAAGAGCTTCATCCGGTGATAGTCATCCACAGCAAGGAACTTGTCGTAGTCCCGTTGGGTTATCTCATGGCTGATAGCCTGACCGTCGATAACGGCGGTCATCCTGTATTTCCCCTCGGTCTGTGCCGGTTGAACGGCTATCTGGCTCACTTCGACTTCCCGCCCGTGTTTCTCTTCCCGATACCATCCCTTGTTTTCATTCAAAAACTGGAGGTCACGCCCGTCCACTACCGCACCGATATTTCCCTGTACGGATTCCTCTTGCTGTTGCAGCGAGGTTTTCACTGGCATAAAAGCCTCTTGCTCCTGCCGTTGGCGTTGTTTCAAATCCTGCTGTACTTCGGGATGCAGACCGATAGCGATGCGTTGATCGCTGTTGAGAGCCTCCATCGTCACTTTGTCGGAAAAGTCAGCCCCGATAATGCCGTTCAGCAGTTCCAGACGTTTCTCTACGGGCTGCTCCTCGATGGGTGCGGCAACCAGTGTCCTCACTTCCTCTTCCGTCAGGTCATAGACCATATCGGCTTGGACGCTTTCCGACTGCACGGTCAGCGTCTGCTTTTCCGCATCCACGACAAGACCGTGCGAGGCAAGGCACTCCGCCCATTTCTCGTTGGAGAAATAGACCGGAGAGGCTATAAGCTCCTTGTACGGCCGTGCCGGTTCCTTGCTGCGTGGACGGCTGACCATCGGCGTGATAGCCGCCTGCAAGTCCTGCAGCACATCCCGTTGCTGTACGGGCTGCTCCTGTTGATGCCCCTTGTAATAGAAGCCGTAACCGCCTGATTGCAGTTCGCCGGGCTTCATGCGCCCGTCGGGGCGTTCGGGTACGATGGACGGCCCCGGAAAGAACAGTTGGCCGCCGACCCTGCGAAGGTGGAAGCCCAACTGGTTGCGAGGTGTCCAGCCAAGGAACGGCGGGGGCATTCCCATACGCCCCATGCGCCCGTACTCGCCGATGACGATGCGGTAGCCGTGCAGCCCCATAGCCACACGACCGTTGGCATTGCGGGCATGGACGAAGTTCTTGGGCATATAGAAGTCCTTGCCCACGATGCTCGTCAGCACGTTGTAGGCCTTCTTGTTGGCAGTGTTCGTTCCCCAGTCCGTGAGTGCCAACATCTGACGTTCGGTGATCGGATAGACCAGCAGGGGCGAGTCATGTCCCTGCACGATCAGCCGATACCCTGCATCGTCAAGTGCAACATGGGCTTGAAGCCCGTTGCGCATCAGCATATCGCGCATTTCGGGCTGCAAGTCCATCTGCCGGGGATTGGTATTCGTTCGTATCGCCATAGTCTGATTGTTTTCGTTATGCGTCTCCGCTTTCCATTGCTGCCTCCAACTGTTCGTCCTTGAAGCGGACGAACTCGGCGGCGGATTCGTTGCCGACTGCAAGCCCTTTTTCCTCGCAGTAACGGGCGTATTCCTCCTGCCAGTCGGCGGAGAAATGATTGACGTAATCGAGCCAGCCGTATTCGCCGCTCTGCATCTTCCCGACAAGTACGTCTTCGGGATAATATTCGTTCTGTGCCATAATGTACGGATTGATGTTTTACTTATGGAGAGCTGTCGCACGATTGCGCTCGCCGCTCTTCTTCTGTTCGTTCCACAGCTCTTCGGTGTAGTCTTCCTCCGAAACGTAGTCAAGGTTACCGTCATCGTCCATGACCCAGCAGCCGTAGCACCCGAAGGTGTATTTGTCCCACTCTCGCTTGGGTTGGTTGCGCCATTGCTGCGCGTCGCCCGAACAGATGCGGATGCCGGTCTTGGCATGAAGGTCGATGCCCACTGTGGCAGGCTCGCCGCCCACGACTACCGTCAGCGGCTCGCCGTGCTGCATCCCGTTTACCTCCACCGTACCGAGGCGCATGACCTCGGCCAGCACTTTCAGGTTGCGTGCGATGATGGGCGTGGGGACATACATCACCTGTTTCGTCTCGGCGTCAATCTGTACGAAAGCCTTGCTGCTCCGTCCGTCCGACATTTCCACATCGGCGACAATCGCCTTGCCGTCGAGCAACTGTTTCTGCTGTGCTTCGTCATACCGCTCCAGTGGAGAGGATTTCAGTGCCGGATAGAACACCACATCCACCTGACCGTCGTCCATGCGGATAAAGGCAAAGCGGCTGCGGCTCTCGATTTGCCCGCCATGCTCGTCAGTGACACGCACGGGAAGCACGGGAGAATGCCGGCCGTTGCAGATGTCTTCCAACACACGCATCGGCAAGTCCTCGATCATTTCCCTTGTAAGACCGAATCGTTCCAGTGTCGAAAAGGGTAATTCATCAAATTCAATCTGAACTTTTTTCATACTATATTCATATTATAAAATTGTACTATACAAAGATAGAGACATCTTATTATGACGGACAAAAATACAGCTATATAAATGGTTGTAATATGCTGTTTTTATCTTCATTAGTACAATTATCTAATCAAAATCGTACTAATAGACGCAAAATATCAAACCAATACAAGAAATGACGGTAGTTTGTTTCCGACATGAAAATTCCCGTTATAACTTTGCCGAATGAGAAAAATTCTACTGATAGCAATATCGGGTATTTCATTCTGCACGATGCCCGTTCAGGCGCAGTTCAACACGATTGCCAAGACACCAGAAAGATACAAGGTAGAAGCCTTGCAGGAGGGTATGAAAAAGCCGGAGCCGACACCCGAAAGCATGGCTCCTGCACAGGAGACTTCGACAAAACCTGCCGATGAAAGTAAGAAGTTGTGGATTGACCGTTATCTCAGTGTGTCTTATCCATTGCAGCGCATCAGAATTACATCGCCATACGGCTACCGGAAAGACCCGTTTACCGGGAAGAGGAAGTTTCACGGGGGTATCGACCTGCACGCACGGGGCGAGCAGGTATTGGCCATGATGGAGGGGGTGGTCGTCAAAGTGGGACAAGACAAGACGTCCGGCAAGTATGTGACACTGCGGCACGGAAATTACACCGTCAGCTATTGCCACCTTTCACGGGTGCTGGCCGCCAAGGGTACGGTAGTCCGTCCCCGCGATGCCGTCGGTATTACCGGCTCGACCGGACGAAGTACAGGCGAGCACTTGCACGTCACCTGCAAGCTAAATGGCAAGAATATCAATCCCTCGGTTCTCTTCGATTACATCAAATCCATGCAGCAGGAGTGTGTGTCGGCATTAGCTGGACTGTTATAGGGCTGTTAAGCCAACACCTCATCCAGGTGACTGTAATTCAGAAGTTTGATTTCTCCAGCAGTATTTTCGAGTGTACCCGCATAGGCCACCGCCTTACCCAGTATGGTTTCTTTGACCCAGCCGTCCATTTGTTTCAACGCCTTCTCGAAGTCCGCATGGTAGGTCATCGCCGACTTGATTTCAATACCGTATAGCCCCGAATGTTTTTTCAACAGCAAATCGACCTCGTTCTGGTTCGAATCCCTGTAAAAATAGAGGTTGCTTTCCTTGCCTTGGTTATACCGCCGCTTCAAGGCTTCCGTTACGATGAAGTTCTCGAACAACGCCCCACGCATCTTGTCCCGTGCAAGCTGTTCCGGCGATTCGATGCCGAGCAGGTGACAGGCAAGCCCTGTATCCGTAAAATAGAGCTTGGGAGTTTTAGTCAGCCGTTTGCGTGTGTTCTCGAAATAGGGAGGTAGCAGGAAAACAATATAAGATGCCTGTAAGACGGACAGCCATGCCGTAACGGTATGTGAACTGACACCGATTTCGTTGGCCAGTTCAGAGGCTTTGAACAGCGATCCGATACGTCCGGCGCAAAGCCTGATGAATGTGTGGAACTGCATCATGTCCTTGATTTGTAGCAGGTCGCGCACGTCCTTGTCCAGATAGGTTTTCATGTACGCCGGATAAAGAAATTTGGGTATGTTACGGCCCGAATAAATGGCAGGGTAAAACCCGTTAAACAGCAGGTTGTCAAGAGGCGTATCGGTGATCTGCTCCCGTATTTCGGAGTATGACAGGGGGAGCAACTCGAAAACGGCGGTACGTCCTGCCAAAGACTGTGTAACCTTTTTCAGCATGGCAAACTGCGAACTGCCCGAAAGGATAAACCGCCGGTCGGCATCATTGTCCACCATACCCTGAATATACGACAGCAGGTTCGGAGCGTTGTGTACCTCGTCAAGAATCATGCCCTCCGTGTGCTGGTTCAGAAAAGCGACCGGGTCGTTTTCGGCGAAACTCCGGACATCAAGATTTTCCAACGAGTAATACGGTAGGTATGAGAACAAGTTGCGGAGCAGCGTCGTCTTTCCGGACTGGCGCGGTCCTGTTACCGTAATGACTGAAAAATAGCGGTAAGCCTCTTCTATCACGGCGGATAGCTCCCTGTGGATATATTTTGCCTCCATACTGTTTATGCAATTTTGAAATACAACTGCAAAATTACATAAAATACGATACACCGCAAATTTTTCAGGGTATTTTCTCACATCCCAAGCCGTTTTTTCTATCATATACGACTCTTCTTTTTTACAAAATCCTTGCTTTTACCGGCAGGTCATTCTTTACTCTTTTCGTCGGCGAATGTAGGACGAAGCGCATAATCGCCAAGCCGCATTGCATTCGGATGACGAAAACAGACTGTTACACGGTCGGTTTTCTATCCGGGTTTGGCTTATGATGCCACAGCTTCATCCTCTGGCTGCCTCAAAAAGCTGAAAACAAACCTGCACGGCAAACGAAAGCAGGGAAAAAGAAAAATCAGCATGATAGTTCAACCAATTAAAAGTAAACAAGTATGGTAGAAGAAATTAGACAAGACGACAAAGTGATATTATCGAGCGAAGACGGTTTTTCCGTCCCTATGATTTTCAACAACCTTTGTGGAAAGAATTTCATTGGCAAAGAATACAAGGACTATATCAGGCATATAGCCTTTGAGGAAATGGGACTTAAGCCGGGCATCGTGTCCCATTATCGGGACGGTGTTCTATATAAGAACGGCACAATCCCGGAACTTTGAACAGGTAAACCAAAATAGGAACAGCAAAAATCAAAATTTATACAAATATGGAAACAACAACTATTCATCCGGCAGAAGCCTATCTCCGAAACGAGCAGAATTCCACCTCTTTATATGTAAGGATTGCAGGACAACGTAGGCGATTATTCATCAACCGCAATGAAAACGTCATCGGCATTATTGCGCCAAGAAAACGAAAAAGCGGGTACATCTTCACGGATTGGGCAAGCATTGAGAAGATATACTATCCGTCATCCTCTCCCGAAGATGCAGCGGACATAGGAAAGAAACAGGTCTTGAAATACCAGAAACTTGCCCGACTTGCCACGCATACGAATGATTGGCTTCGCAAAATCGCTAATGCCGATTTGGATAAATCCCTCTACGAGAACCGCATCACGACCGGCACACGCATCGACGGCAAGTGTATCGGACTTGCCACCATCGAGAAGTATTGCAGCAGTTGGGATATGGCTCGTTTCAGAACGGCACTGAAGCAAGGCGAAAGTTTTCCACCGGACGCTTCGACTTTTGTGGCTATGACGGTACGTTATGGTGTGAGCCACGCGAAAATGGAGATATGGCGGCTGGATTCAGCAAAGAATACAGGAATTGTGGCAACGGCTACTATTATCTGCTTATCAACGATGAATACATGATAGGCTATGACATAGACTGAGTTATATGCAAGACCGTATCGGGCAAAGTCTCGGTACGGTTTGTTGTTCCGATCGACCAACGGCCTTTTATAAAATTCCTTTCTCCCTCATATAGCCTTACATCCTGCGGCCAGTTTGCTTCAAGCAGCCTCACGCATTTTGTGTAACACGTTACATAAAGTGCGTGAAGCCCCTTTTTGCAAAAGGACGGACACGGACAGACTTGGCATTACAGGGGGCGGGATAAATCCTGCCCTCTGTAGTCCCAAGACAGTCCATCGGAAAGTCCGTCCCGGCTGGCCGCCTCACTCTTTTATTCATAAATCTTTCCTTTTCTAACGGATTCCCATTAAACCCAAGTCCGCTGCCGTGCGACCTACGGAACAGAATTTTCCGCAAAGGTAACCGGCGGCTCCAATCCTGCCAATGCCGGCATACTGCCGCAAATGACACGTAAAAATCTTCCTCTCCGCTGTCGAGCGTATTTTTCCGGATCAGCCTTGTCCGATTGTTCCCCGCCACCTTCTGAAAGCAGAAAAATCTTCCCGGCGGTCGCAAACAGACCGAACAAAGGGAAATAGTAATCTTGATTCATGAGTATTACAAAAACAATAATAAGTATGGAAATATTAAAAATAGTAATTCCCAAGTGGAATATAGCGGAAATTACTGGCTATGACCCGATGACAACCTTTTGGCAGGACTTCTCTATGGCAGACAAGTTCGGGAATGAAGCCATAGCTGACACATACAGAAAGGTTAAGGCAGAATGGAAAGATAACTACAAGCATTGGACAGAGCTGTGCCTTGTACTTAATCACAAAATTTGGCAATGGCACGAGCGGGACAACCAGAAAGCCACGCTCTATGACCGCCGAATGGCCAGACGAGCTGCAGGAGTATTACTTTCAAATAACGGATTAAAGCAATCGGTAGGACGGTGTGAAGTCTCCCCACTATAAACTCAAAACTATGACCGCTCAAGAAAAGATACAAAAAGTAACGGAAATATCCCAAAGCAAAGGCTGGAGTATAAGTGTGGATGACAAAAATAAATCAAATATTCAGTTCGACTTCCAACGCTATACCAACTATGGGCAGGATTTTAATTTCAGTGCCGAAATGAAATGTGAGGACATTGATACCCTCATTGCTGACATGGAACAATATTTCGAGGGTTTTGACCCGGATTACGAAGCCTATCTATGGATTGGAAATGATGGGCACGGTAAAAATGGCGCACCTTACCACATCAAGGACATTGTATCGGATATGGAGGAAGCGGAAAAACAAATACACGACTTGTTGGAAGCACTTGAGACAGAATTTATCTAATGCGCATGATGATGATTTATAAGACTAATTCCAAAATGAGCTTATTTTGCTGTTATACAACAAATACTAAATGTAGTATATACTAAGGTTAGTAAAGTAGGATATTAGGAAATATCCCATCAGAAATGATAGAATGCACTACATTTAGTCAATCAGTATTTTAGTATAGTAGTAGATGCTATAATACTAAAATATACAAAAGTAGTAAAATAGTATACACTAATAATAGTAAATACTAAAAATAGTATTATCTTTGTATCAGATATAAAGACACGAAATTATGACAAAAATAATCGCAGTTTTGAACCACAAGGGCGGTGTCGGAAAGACAACTACCACCATCAATCTTGCTGCCGCATTGCAGCAGAAGAAAAAGCGTGTACTGCTCATCGACATGGACGGTCAGGCAAACCTCACGGAATCCTGCGGTCTCTCCATCGAAGAGGAACGGACGGTGTACGGAGCGATGAAAGGCGAATATACCTTACCGGTATTCGAGTTGGAAAACGGTCTTTCCGTTGTACCGTCCTGCCTCGATTTGTCGGCGACAGAATCCGAGCTTATCAACGAGCCGGGGCGGGAATTAATACTAAAAGGGCTGATTGCAAAATTGCTTGAAACCCGTAAATTCGACTATATCCTGATTGACTGTCCGCCCTCGCTGGGTTTGCTGACACTGAACGCCCTCACATCGGCGGATTTCCTGATTATCCCGGTACAGGCGCAGTTCCTCGCCATGCGCGGAATGGCAAAGATTACAAATGTGGTCGGGATTGTCAAGGAACGTTTGAACCCAAACCTAAATATCGGCGGCATTGTCATCACCCAGTTTGACAAGCGCAAGACGCTCAACAAAAGTGTGGCGGAACTAATCAGCGAATCGTTCTGCGACAAGGTATTCAAGACCGTCATCCGGGACAATGTATCATTGGCCGAAGCTCCGATAAAAGGCATGAATATCTTTGAGTATAACAAGAACAGCAACGGGGCAAAGGACTACATGGAGTTAGCAAAAGAAGTGTTGAAATTAAAATAAAAACGATATGGGCAAAAGTGATTCATTGAAAAACGGCATGAGAAGCGGACTGGACGGCTTGCTGTCATCCACCGGGAAGTCCACGCAAAAGAAAGAACCTGCACCGGTCAAAACGGAAAAAGAGCCTGCTGTACATTGCAACTTTGTCATAAACAAAAGTATTCATACCCGGATGAAGTACCTCGCCATCGAAAGAATATGTCTCTACGGGACATCGTGAACGAGGCGATGAAAGAGTATTTGGAAAAGCACGAGAAATAACCGGTACGGCGGTTGTAGTCCCCATCCGATATACCTTTTATAGCATACCGCTATCTTATGGGCACGTCCACAAGGTAGCGTTTTTCCTGTTTATACCCTCCTGGGTGTTCTCCTGTTCTATTACCTCTTATAACCGCATGGTTGTATTACTTTTTTATTTATTCCACTTGCCGCTTGTCCGGCCTCGTTCCTGCCATCGCCGGTTGGTTTTCCAGACGCAAATTTGGACTGCCGCGCTTGATTTCACCGCTTTGAAGTGCATTTCTCGTAAAATTCTTCCTTCCTGCGAAAGAGTAATTTTCCGGAAAAAGCGTTGAAAATAGCTTGTTCGTCAGTCCCTTGAAGCATCTGTAAATCCCAAGCGGTTCAGGCAGAGAAAAGAACCGAAAAAAGGGAAAATAAAAAAATCAAATATCAACCAATTAAATTTTATGATTATGGCAACAACAGCAGTTCAAGCAGTAGAGAAGAACATCACATCGGTAGCATTGGCAGACATTCAGCCGAGTAACTACAACCCACGTAAGAACTTTGACGAGACAAGCCTTGCGGAACTTGCCGAGAGCATCCGTCAGCAGGGAGTGCTTCAGCCTATCGGTGTGCGCCCTATTGCGGACAACCGTTTCGAGATTGTATTCGGAGAACGCAGATACCGTGCTTCCCTCATGGCTGAATTGGCGGAAATTCCGGCTATCGTCATGGAAATTTCAGACGAGACAGCCGAGGAAATGGCGATTACCGAGAACCTGCAGCGTAAGGATGTGACCCCGATTGAGGAAGCCAACGCCTACCAAAAGCTCATAGACAGCGGTCGCCACGATGTACAGTCCTTGACCGTGCAGTTCGGCAAGACGGAGGCATATATCCGTACACGACTTAAATTCGTTTCCTTGATACCCGAAATCGCTTTGCTGTTGGAGCAGGACGAAATCACAATCAGCGTGGCAAGTGAAATCTGCCGTTATGGGGAAGAGATACAGCGTGAGGTGTACGACCAACATCTGAAAGAGGGGGTGCAGTACAATAGTTGGCGAGGCATGAAAGCTTCCGAGGTGGCACAAAGCATCGAACGGCAATACACCGCAGACCTCAATCGCTATTCATTCGACAAAACCCTTTGTCTTTCATGCCCTCACAATACCAATAATATGATGTTGTTCTGTGAGGGTGGTTGCGGAAATTGCGCCAACCGCGCTTGCTTGGTGGAAATGAACACATCGCACCTTACCGAAAAGGCTATGCGGCTCATGGAACAGCACCCTGCCGTTCCCCTCTGCCACGAAAGCTACAATTACAATGAAGCTGTCATCGACCGACTTACCGCTATGGGCTACGAAGTGGAAAGCCTTAAAACCTATGCAACGAAATACCCCGAAAGCCCCCAAGCACCTCAAAAAGAGGATTATGATACCACCGAGGAATACGAGGATGCAGAAAAGGATTACGGGTCTGGGTACAAAGATAAGAGCTAAGTGTTGAAAAATCAATTACTTAGCTCTTTATTTTTATCGAAGATGTTCCCAAATTGTTCCCAATCATCCTTATGTATTCCACCAAAGATGGGGCATTTATTTCATGCCATCTATTACTTTTAGTATAGAATCGGGCTTTTCTACCATTCGCAATACAGAATCCGAATCAAATCCCATATATTCTATATAGGTTCGTATTAACTCATAATGCTCTTTGGCATATTTTGTATCTATCGCACGTGTAGCGTTGAAGCAGATAGGTTCATGATGTGCTATTCGGTTACGAAATTCACGGATGGCAGTCAATTGTTTGTAGATGTCTGTTTGTTTTAAGCCATGCGCTTTGTTGGGAAATATTTGAAGAAGTGTTTTTCCTCCTATGCGATAATTGCGTCTTGTAAACAGATAAGTCCAGAAACCAAATGTAAAGGAAGCTACCATCTTATCGTTGTTGTACACTCCCATATTGGTATAAGTACGCTGTATGCGTACTATTTCGGAAGCTTCCTGTTCAAGTAATCCATTGGGTCTTGCTTGGTTGATTATCCAATTATCATCATTGAAATATTGTTTGTAGTGAGTGTTTATGGCATTGCGTAGCATTATCTCAAACATACCGATAACCCCATAAAAACGTTGGCTTAACTTGATGTTATATTGGTATAGACGCAAGGTCTTGGCTTTTTCATTGCCGCTTGCTTGTGCGTATTTATTTAATCTTGCAGGGGATAGTACCTGCAAACATTCGTCATATTTCATTTGGTATAAGTTTAAAAGCGGAACTTCTCTTGCAAATATAGAAATTAATGCCTATATTTGCAAGCGTAAGACCCTGTTGTCCCTGCTGAACAAGCAAACTTCAGGGTTATTGTTTTTTATGTACCTATGATAATGGCAGAATTTTGTTAGAGCCTGTCTCTCTGTAATAAATGCTGAAAATCAGTAGATTACAAAATAAATACCCATTTTTACACCCAAGAATGTAAAACTGGGTGTTTTTGTATTATTTAAGAAATGAATTTTAGCTGGGGTTTATTAAACAAGATACTATTTTTCTTAGAATACAAAGATACATCAAAGGTTGCCTATGTACATGCGAATGCATTAGATAGGCAACCTTTAGTTTTTTAAGTGGCATTGCATTACTTAGGAAATGTGGCTTCAATTTGTTTGGCAACACGTTTTATAGCACCTCTAATGTCTGCAGATACGCTCAATCCTAATGTACTGTATGCACCACGACATGAAGCTATCGGGCGACCCGTGAGGAAATCTATGAAATTCACAGTTACAATGGATTCTTCTTCTAAAATATCTACCCCATATTTTACCATAAGCAGTTTTGACTGTTGTGTTGCAGTCAGCTCATTTATACGCATATCACTGACCAACGTAAGACGAGAGCCTTCTACTGCATCAAACAACTGTATTTCGTATTCCATCAGTTGGGCAGGAATGTGATAGGTGTCATTGTTGATGATTGAGGCATATTCATATTTAGACAAATCTGCATTTTGCGACACAACGCTTTTAGAGGTTGTGCAAGATGATACGGCTATTCCGATAAAAAATAGGAATGTGATAATTACTCTATTCATAAATACTTATTTAGGTTCGATATGCAAATAATAGCTTTCTTCTGCCAATCCCTCCTCATCAGGAAGCCGATGCAACATCAGCATGCGGGTGGTTTCGTTTTCCCAATACCTTTCAGCCACTACACCTTTTTCAGGCAGACATTTGAATAGACTTTCTTTGCCGTTGGCATTTTCTCCAGTACCAAGACTGTTTTCCATCAGTATCATGACTGCCTTTTTAGTTGTCGGCAGAAAGTCTGCATCCGGCAGCAATTTATGGTTTACTGGGACAAATCGAGAATAAGGATTATAGCCCTTGGCAACAATGTCATACAACTTGTACTCATAATTTCGATCCAACAGACAATAGGCCGTCAGATTCGTAGGCTTCTGTAGATTAATTGCGCCCCATTCAAGTCCCAAAAAATCGCGGTCATAAAGCGTGATGCGATGCGAAGTTTCATATTCCACTTTTCCATCGCGGTAGCCTTTCAGATGGCTCTTTACCGTACCGCTCTTGAAGAAGTGCGAACTCCATTGTGTAGTGATATGTGTTTCAGCGCTTTCTGCAGAAACTTTGTTTTCAGCCACTTTGAATGTGTGAGGAAAATCATCTGCGCTCCACACAATAGAATCATAATAGTGTGTGAACTCAGGGATGTCTATGGGTGAATATTCACCGTTTATATCCGTGATTCGGAAGGTAATCAAATCGAGAGGTGCCGGCAGCGGACTTTCAATCTTCATAAAGGGAGTATATTCGGACATTATCATCTTGAACTTCGCTTCTTCGGGCAACCCCTCCGGCTGTGGGTCTGTGGGACCCTCCTCGTTAATGACTCTGGAAAAACCGATAAGCGTATACACTTTTCTATCCCCGTCATTGGCTGAAATCTGAATTTCTTCGTGTGTTAGTGCTACATCATCAGGAGTAGATGGAGCGAAGTGAATTTTCACCTGATTGCCTTCTATCTTGAGGGTGGCCCATCCACAATCGTATACGTAAGAATCTCCTGATATGGGGTTGAGCACATCATAATTCTCACAAGTCATTACCATATCACCTCCCTTGCCATTCGTCTCAAAAAAATAGGACGGAGAAACGTCTGTGGTTGATTTTAAAAATTGGACGTTTGCAGGCGTAATGATTTCATATGACCACTCCATGGGTCTTGCTGGTAAAACATCATCCTTGTCGCAAGCCGTTAAGAGCAGGTAGACAAGCATCATAAAAGGCATGAACAATTTATTCATATTCGTATCATATACTCTATTGGTCCCATTCGAGTGGCTAAATGGATTATGAGAAACGTGAACCAATTATGCTGCATCCTAAGCAACCAGATGAACATACCGTTTCTTTGATTTCTTATTCTTGGATAGATGATTCTATCCAAATGTAAAATTAGTCATTTAATCGAGATTTTGTTTTATGTTGAACGAATTTATAATTTGAATCCTCTGTTTTTTTGTTCTCTCTGCACCGAGTTACGCAGATTCTGCTGTAACTTCTCCCATTGCTCCTTGAACCATTCGCCTATCGGCTGCCTGTTTATGGTCAGTACCAATTTATTTTCATCAACCGGACTTTTCTCCACCTTGAAAATGTCATTCTTTATTTCAAATTTTCGTCTATGTTCTTCGGAGTAAAGTTTTCCGCTGCATCTGATAGCTTCCCTTTTGGTCAAAAGACTGTTTACCATATCTTTGGTAAATCCGATGGCATAGCACAGTCTTTCCATTCTCAACATTTCTTTGAGTAATGGGAACCAGTTGAACGCTTTTTCAAGAATGGTATTCAATCGTGATATTTCCTTGTCTTTGGCTTCAAGTTCTTGATTATGTATTCCTTGTATGTTACGAATCTGCTTACTATGCTGTTCCTGCATTTGTTGCATCTTGGCTTTTAATTCATCAATGCCCTTGTCACGTTTGGCAATTTCATGACGTAAATTCTCGTTAGATTGTTCCAAATCTTTCAATTTACCGCTGCCGAAAAGAGAACCGACACCGCTTGCTATGGCTGTGGCTGCATCAGTGGCTACACTTTTGAGTTTGTCGGTGCGTATCTCTGCTTTTACCTGTTTGAGTTGCTCGGCAAGACTTACCTGTTGCTCCTTGTGTCGCTTGGTTTCCTCTATACGTTGCAGTTCGGCTTTCTGTTTCTCAATGATAAAGTCGTTTCGCTCCAAATGCTCCTTACCTGTGACAGCCTTTGACTGCCCACGTTCCATTAGGAGAATATCGGAAGCCAAGGTCTGCATGGTTGCCATATCTTCGTCATTGAGCTTTCGGCTCTTTCCGGTTTCATGGTTCATCCAGTCGAATACGACATGAGCATGATAATTTGGTTTGAACCATCTGTTACCGACTTGGAAGCTCTCTTTGTCTTCCGCTTTCGGCTGACCGTTCAGCCAATGCCCTTCGTCTTTGTGCAGGAAAATTTGTAGCGGAGTGATGCCCCAGCGTCTTTGACACTCTTCACCGAATTTGCGTACATCAGTTAGTGTGGTGTCCGGTCTGATGAGCAATACTCCTTCACGGATGGGTGAACATCCCGCCACCTTGATAATCTTTCCATTCTTTCCCTTACGTTCCCTTTCCTTTTCCTGCATGGCACGTCCGGTCTTTTCCTTGACCATTTGCTTGATATTGTTATAATGAGTTCGCAGTTCGGGAGTGCCGAAGTCGGGATTTATCCACTGTTCGTTATCGGTGGAAAGTTCGGGAACGACATAGATTCTGGACTCTCCGATATTGCGCATGTATTCGGCAGTCCTTCGGTTGTGCGCCTCGCTCGATGCGATTCTGCAAGGTTTGATATGTATGCTTGATTTTGTTGCCATAGCTTCTTTTCTTTGTTTGCAATTGATTATTCTGCTCGCTTTCGCAGAGGGGTTATTTTATGAATCTCGGCTGCATTCGGCATAGGTCAAGCAAGCTTGCCTCTGCTCTCATTTGCACGAGATTTCTTAGGGGTAACCCATAAGCGGAGATTGCAAAGAGAGGGTCACTCTTTGCTCGGGGTTCTCAGGGGTGAAACGTCCTGAGTGGGTCATTAGGGCAAAGCCCTAATCCCCTCGGGAGAGCCCACAACTACGAAAGCGGAGCGTGTAGTTATAGTGGGCTATAACCGAAAGCCGTTTTTCTTTTTCGGTGACTGGCTGCTCACTTCTTTGACGGATTGGAGCTGCCCTTTTTTCTCAGCCTGTTTCTGTAAGTATTCGTTCAAGTCCTTGCATCCGCTGTAAGTCTGTGAAGCGTCACGGATGTATCGGTCTCTGCCGTATTCCTTGCGGATTTGTTGGAGGGCTTCCATGCCTGCATGGTCGTTATCAAAAAAACAGTGGATGCGTTCGTAGCTGCCCAACGGATAGAGAGCTTTATTCACGTTCGATACGGAATTTAATACGATATAGTCCTGTCCGTCCAATTCCGGATAATTTGGGCAGTTCTCCTGTCTCAATGTCAGAAAGGAGAGGTAGTCCATAAATCCCTCGAACACATAACAGGTATTCCTCGCTTTCCCAGACTGTCTGATGTGGGAGATTTCCTTTGGAGCGATGCAGCCCTTGAAATAGCGGTTGCGAACCTCAAACCCACTCGAAGCATTGGGAAAGGCGATGGCAAAGTACCGCTTGCCGTTGTGGGTGAAACGGGCTTCACTACATTCTCTTTTCGCCAGTTCTATGTTAATTCCTCTACCTTGTAAGTAGGCAAGCAGGGCAGGAGATGACAACGGAAGAATCTCCAACTGTTGGAAGCTCGGCTCGGAAGAGTTTTGCTTTCCAAAAGAGAAAGATACCGGGCGCACGTGCGGCGTCTGCTCCGCTATCCGTTTCAAAATGTAAGGTACATGGTCGGTAGCATACAGATGTGCAGCCAGTGCAATGATGTTTCCGCCCTTTCCCAAACCGAAGTCATACCATTGTTCACGTTCGGTATTCACTTTGAACGATGCTTCACTCTCTTCCCGAAATGGGGATTTGTACCAAAGGTTGATACCTTGTTGTTTTACTGGTGAATAACCCAAGCTGTGCAGGTAGTCGGCTATTCGTATGCTCTTAGCTTCTTCTATTGTCATTTTCTTACGGATTTGTTGGTGAATGAAAAAATGATGATTTGATGAATTTGAAATGTAACACGTTGTTAAACAGAACTGTATCGGTTCATCTTTTTCTCATCAGATTGCTTGCCAAAAGAAAGAAATGATGTTTTCTTTTTTTTTCATCAGAAATCGTTGTTGATGAGTGTTTGATGAATACATATCTATCTGTAAGGCAATATGTTACTTTCCTTATTCATCATTTCATCAAAATAATTAGATAGCGGTCAGTTGTTCTTTCGTTACCGTATAAAACCGACCAGTTTTCCTTTTCGGCTCATAGTGGCACTCACGATGGGGTGCGAACTCATAAGCGGTGTAGGATAGCGAATTGTGTGCGGAAGTAAGTTTCCATACTTCCTGCACAACTTTCCTCACTTGATACTTTTCAACCTTGACCTGTGAATAGAGTAGCAAGGTTACAAGGTCGTTCAGGCAGAATGATACGCTTTCCACGTTCATGTTCGACATGATGTCAAGCAACAACTCGGTCATTTCTATTTCCAGTCGGTTGCGGTTGCTTCGGATTATTTTCTGCAAGGCTGCGGTATGTGTCAGTCTTGGGTTGAACCACATACGGCTTTCCTGTGTTGTGGATAGTTCCCTTTGGGTCAGGAAATAAAGAAATGCGGGTATTTCCGCTTTTAGCTTTTGCAGAAAGTTGGTATCATCACTCTGCAACGGCATTATCTTCCGCACCCAGTAGCGTGTTTCTCCTGCGTCTATGAGTATGGGCAGATATTCGTTGTTGGAACATAGCACGAACTTGGCAAAGAAAGCAATCTCCGTTCGGTCTTTGCCTTTGGCTTCCACCTTGTAGGTGAAAGTGGTGCTCAGGTTTTTCAACCGTTCGCTGTCTTCCCTGCGGTTGAGCAAAAAACTTCGTCCACAACGATTAGCAGCTTTCCTGCCCAGTCAGAATTGAACTGGCTGCGGAAATCCTCGTTGGTGTTGAAAGTCACATTATTCTCAAACACGGCTTTCAGAAAGTTCAAGAACGTGCTTTTGCCTGTGTTGCGTTCTTCTGAAACAAGCAGGACAATGGGTAGCTTCTGTGTCGGCTGTAGATACAGAAGTTGCATATAATCCATGCCCAGCTCGTATTGCTCTCCGAAGATGTGCCGCATCAAGGATTGGATGTGGGAGAAGTCCCCCTGCTGCGGTTTATGCTCTATCGGCTCGTAAAGGTTCAGAAACCCCTCAATCTCCTTTTGGTAGTTCAGATGATTGGGAACAGTGCAAAAGCCGTCATACTTGGGGACGGTGGCAAGATAATTCTTTCCATAGTCCTGCCGTAATGTGCTGTTGTTCCATACGACACGTTTCTTCTCATAACCGCCATTGGCGCATGGCTGATTGACTACCTTGTACAAAGTTGTTCCTACGCGTATATATTCTTCCTCCTTCATAGGCTTAGATTAAAGGGTTGTGTTCACCTAAGATTCTCTGAATGTCGGATTGTAGGTATCTTCTGACCTTGTTTCCAACCTTTACAGGCTTCAGATAGTTTTTCTTAGACCAGTGCCAGAGTGTGGTATCACAAACACCGCACATCTTTTTTTCACTTCCTCTTTGGTTAGATACTTCTCCTTTCTTGCTTCCGCAATGGCGGTAGAAAGTTCATGTTTCGCACGGCTGATTAACTGGTTGGAGAATAATAGCAAATCTTCTCCTGTTACTTCCAACTTGATGTTGCCGTTTCCGTTTTGAATAATTGCCAATATGTCTGTCATAGGCTTCTTGAAACTGCCGGTTGTAAGACTTCCCGTTTCGGCAGTATTATAAACGAAAAGCCACTACCCCGATTAGGATAGTGGCGCAAATATATAATGAAAATCAATCGTAAAACAATGATATTCAATTCGTTAAATTCGTAAAAACGAAAAGCGAATTAAACGAACTTCAATTGGATAGATAGGCTTTCAATTCCTCGATGGCTTCATGGTCTTCACCAATGTCTTTTACCAGTTTCTTGCTGTTTCCAAGTGGTGAAATGAGATTTCTGTATGCTTTCTGAATGCCTCTTTCGTGGACGATTTCTTGTTCATTGAATTGCTCGTGCAGTGCGTTTCTGAAAGTCTTGATGGGGCACTTCCGCATGAAGCGGTATTCCACCAGTGCGATAAACAGCCGTGCTATATCTGTTTCCGTAGCATGGGTTTTCAATCGTGTGCCAATTCTTTCAATCAGTATGTCATGCCTTTCTATCAGAAGTTCTGGCAACGTGCGTGTGTCGGCTTTGCGTCCTGCGGTCTTTGGCTGTTCTTCCTGCAACATATCTGTTTCTTCCTCGTCCATGTCTTCATCTTCTTCTATTGCCCATTCCACAAGAGTATTTTCCTCAATGGCTTTCTGTTGCTTCCTGAACACTTGCCAGTCCTCTTTGGTTCTCATGCCATTGGCGATGCTTTTTCTGATAATGAACTTGACCATGCCGGAAACAAGCCATTTGTATAAGGTGGGAATATCCTTTCTTTTGGTCAGTTCCTCACCCTGTTCCACCATGCATTCATAGCTTCGTCCGTAATAGAGCCATGCAAGCATGGCAGGAACAATGCTTCTCTTGTTCGGGGTATGAAACTCATTCACTATCTTCTCGGCAAGGTCTGATTGTAAAAGGACATTTTCCAGTTCCTCGAAATCAGGGTTTCTATCATCGCCTATTCTCTTGCGTGCTGCTTCTTTATATTTCGGAACAAGCCTTACAGCCGTATTGAAAATATTGAAGAACCCTTTGAACTTCTTGTCGTTCATTTCTTCTACGAAATCGGCATATTCATCCGGATGGCTGTCGAGCCATTCCTTTATCAGTCTTTTGAAATTGTCATATTCTTGTTGTCCCATACAAGTATCAGTCTAATAGTTTTACAAGGTCTTTTTTCATTTCCTCGTCAATATCCCTGTATCGTCTGAAAGCTTTGCTTCCCTCCTTGTGTCCCGACAGTGCGGAAACAAGGTTCGGGTCTTTCACTTTTTTATAGATATTGCCGATAAACGTACGTCTTGCCAGATGGCTGCTTGCCACTTCATAAATAGGTCGTTTGATTTCGTTGTGCGTCAATGGGTCTAAGATTGTTACGATGCGGTCAACTCCAGCCAACTTGAATATCTTTTTTATGGCGTCATTGTACTTGCTCGGATATGAACGGCAACAGTTTCCCATCATATTCTTTGTAGCGTTCAAGGATTTCTTTCGCTTTGCCGTTAAGTGGAACACGTACCGTAACCGGATTCCCCTCTTTGGTTTTCTTGGGAATATATTCTATGGCTTCATTGACCACATTTAGTTTGGTCATTCGGTACAGGTCGCTCACCCTGCATCCTATCAGTGTCTGAAATATGAATATATCTCTCTGTATTGCCAGTTGTGGGGTGGCTGAAAGGTCAGCATTAAAAATCCTGTCCCTTTCTTCGAGTGTTATATAATAAGGTGTGCCATATGTACACTCCTCTATCGGGAATTTGTCGAAAGGTCTGTTTGTGGTACGCTTGTTATCGAAGCACCACAAGAAGAATGTGCGTATTCTTGAAAAACAGTCTATCAGCGTGTTCTTGCTTCTAGGCTGTGGTGTCCTCTTTTCGGGAATGGCTTCATAAATGCTCGGGTAAAGTTCATAGTACTGGTATTCGTTCTGAAAGAAGTCCCACATATCCCGAAGCGTGTCAGGTGTTACCAAATCCACGTCAAGGATAAAGCCCTTTTGTCCTCTCTTTGTTGTTCTTACATATAGTTCATAACGTGCTAAAGCACGTTGTACTACTCGAAAGTTCTTGATGCGAACTTCTGATAATTTATGCTTGACAAGAAATTCAGCAAACAAATCCAGCAAGGTGGGTTTGGTTTCCGCTGCAATCTCTTCTTCTGTTTTATATCTGTTTGGATGATGATATTTGTCTATGAGTGTGCTTAGCCATTCGCTGTCAGCTTCCGGTGTATACTCTTGACTTATCAGGTTGATGATGTTCTGTACTTCGTTGTTCAGTGCCAGCTTCTTCTCTTCATGAACAAGGGCTACTCTGTCTTTATAACCTTGCTTCTCGCTACTCCAGTGATTTGGGTTAATTGTCAGCTCACTGGCAGCTTTAATGTCCTTTTTACCATCTCTTAATCGGAAATAGATTGTAGCTACACTATTGGTGTCGTTTTTACTTGCGGATTTTCGGATAAAGGCTGTTGCTTTCATAATCGGGATTTTTAGTAACGGTACAAATATATAAATTGTTCCCAAATTGTTCCCAATCATCCCGAATTTATTTCAATCCGATTAAATAGAATTAACTATGTGCGCGTTTGTAATATATTGAATATTAGTATATAATGCTTTATTTTTCTTCAATTTTCTATTTAATAGGATTGTTCCCAATTTATATATTTCAAATGCGGGCAGGAATTGAACGGTTACACCGAAAAATGCGAAGCAATCCGCACCCGAAGCGAAGCAGGAGAAATCTCCCTCTATCTCCGTATTGAGAGCAACGACATTACACTGTGCTATGTTGCAAATACCGCTACCACCGTAAACGGTACAGCAACCGAAATGCCGCTTTCACCTATCGAGAAGTTGGAAAAGCAGGACAAACGCAACAAGGAGATTGCCCTCGAAAAGACCGTTGAAGACACCAAAAAGCGGATTTTAGAGGTCGATATGTCAGAGCGCAAATTTGGACAGGACGAGGAGAAAATGGTGTATTTCTTCCTGCTCTCCTCACTCCGCAAAGAGCATTTCAATGAGGTGGGAATTGAAGATAAAGGTTCTTATTACTACCTTACGAGCGAGGACAAAATGCGCATCATCGAGAACCTTACCGCCAAGCAGAAAGCCGTTATCCGCAGGGATTATCTGATTGCCAATTTCAAGGACGCATTCGGTAACAACGCCACAGCCTCCCTGTTGCTTGGCTTCGCCCAAAAGCATATGCCCGAAGAACTTGCCAATATCCAAGACGGATATAATGAAGTGTACGAAAAGCGGCACCAACGCATTAAGGAAAAAAAAGCCGCTTTGCAGGAACAAGCCACGCAGGAAGCGGAACAACCCGATGAACCGCAACCCGAAGCGGAAGCACAGACCGAACCGCAAACGGAAGAAATAGCTGCCTGACAAATGTTGTTGTCATAACGAATAGGGGGGGGGAAATCCGCCCTCTATTCATTTTTGTATGCTCCGGACAAAGGACCCAAGTACCTCTTTTAACTTTCTGACGAACCCGTCACCACCCACCCTTCCTCCATTCATAGCTTTCGTTTCCTCTCTTTTTTACCATTTTCAACTTCCCTTTTATAGCGTTTCCCCAGCTTCATTCCCTGTCAGCCCCGGTTTGGTTTTATCAGATGCAAAGGTCGGCCGTCGCGCTTGATCCGGCGGCTTGAAATGTATTTCCTGCAAATTCTTCCTTCCCTCAGAAAGAGTAATTGGCAGGAAAAAAGCCTCCCGTATGAAGCTGTACCGACAACCGTTTACCGCATCTATAAAATCCCAAAGCGGTTCCGACAGAAAGGAATCGAACGGAGGGAATAAAAAACAAATCATTAAAATTCAAGATTATGGACAACATCAAGGAAAGCAAGGAGTACCAGCTCGCCAAAGACTGGGAAAGAGCAGTGAACGATTACGGCTTCAATCCCAAACGGTTTGCAGCCGCTATCCCCGAAATGCACCCCACGCTGCAGCAAAGCCTTTACAGGTTGGTAAAGGAGTGTATCGTGGTCATGGCAGACGAGACACGCAATTACGATGACCGCAACCGTGCATCGCACGAAGAAGCGAAGTGTATCATGGAATACCTCAAGGCAAACGGGAGACATATCCCATTAAGATAACAGGCGTATGAAAACGAAAGAACTACAATTTGACGGCAATATCTACATCTGCCGTATCGTGAAATCCAACGAAGGTGAAGAACTACTTATCGGCTCTACCGCTCTGCTCGATGCACTTCATCCGGGCAGTTTCGAGGACGAGAGCGAAGGTTTTGCAAGTAAGGAAGCCGAACAAATATATGACGAGGTTTTCTTTTTCGCCGATGCGAAGACCCTCAAATTACCGGACGATGAACTCATCACGGAATTAAAAGAGGATAACCCCGAATGGTTCAACTAACATAAATCAATAATCATATTAAAAATCAAAGTTATGGATAAAGAGTATGTAATGCACATCGCACAGACCATCAAAGAACAATTACTGTCATTTACCCCCATACCCGTCTTTATGTCGTGGGGAGTCAGCGAATTTGTCGCTACGGTATTCCAAGAATTACCGGCACTGCGGCTGAAAGTAAACGGACGGTTACACGCCGGATATGTCGTTATCGCTCTCAACGGCTCTGATTACTACGAGGTCTATCTACTGAAAGAAGATGATAGCAATGCAAAGTGTGTCAATGAAGAAGTCTGCTTCGACGAACTGGGCGATGTTATCGACCGGGCTATCGAAAGCGGTACAGACAAGGAGGAATACGATAAATTCTGCGACCGGCAACTTGCCGAACTTTTAAGCGGTACACGAGCTTAAATAAGCGAACTACCATATAAATAACACTGCCCCCATTTTCACGCGGGCAGTGTTATTTGTATGAGGTTGGATGCGTCCAAGCCGCAATATCCTATTATAAACTTACTTTTGAAATTCTTGTTCCACTTTACCGTTACATACATCTGGTTACGGCTTGTGGGATTGTCCGGCTCCGTCATTTCCAATACCCCTGCACCAATCATCGGATTGATATAGACCTCCATAAGATTTTCCCTATCTTTCAATCCTAAATGTTGCAAAATATCAGATAGGGATTGCGGCTCAACACAGAACTCCAAGATTTGCTCTTTTCTCAAATCCTGCTTGCGAGGTTTTCTTGTCGGGTTTTCATCCCTAACTGCAAGGTCAGCACAACATAGTCCGGACGTGTTTCCTCGGCTACAGTAGGAAGCGGCCAACCCAAAGACTGCCAACCGCTCACAATCTTATCCACACCGCTACCGGCTTTCTCGGCACGCCCCAGACACATGAACATCTAAGTGAGTAGATTGGCAGCAAAGCGAGTGCAGGAAACCGGAACGCTAAAAATACCGAATAAGACCCACACGGCACTATAATATGTTGGCATTCTGCCCTGTATATCCCGTATTTTTCGTACCTTTGCGGCACAAAAACGTATGTATATGGAACAACAAGTTATCCCATCGGATTATACACAATATGCAGAGGCAGTAGAGATAATCAAACATGCCATCGAACGCTGCCGGTATAGAAGTGCGGCTGCGGTCAACAAAGAAACTCTCTCGTTGTATTTTTGGAGTGGGGAAATTCGTGTCTGAAAATTCCCGCATCGGCTGTTGGGGTACTAAAGCATTGCCTACCATATCAAAAAAGCTCCTTCAACGGGAGTTGCCCGGTCTGCACGGCTTTTCTGAATCGGGGTTGAAACGGATGCGCTCATTCTATGAGGAATGGAGGACGTTTTTAATTCGTCCAACAGTGTTGGGCGAATTGGAAAACCATTCGTCGGAAAAGGGTACGGCTTTAATTCATCCAACAGCGTTGGGCGAATTGGATATTGACGAGCATCTACTGCTGCAACTTATCGGGCAACCGGTCAATACCGAATTTACCTGGGACGATTTTGTCAAGATTAGCTTTTCACATCATATTGAAATCCTGACTCGTTCAAAAGACATCGCAGAACGATTGTTCTATATCCATTGTGCCGCTCAAAATGCGTGGTCGCTATCCTCTCTCAAAAATTACTTGAAAGAAGACATCTATTCAAATCGCGGATCTTTGCCGAGCAACTTCCTTCAAGTGCTGCCCGAAGCCATTTATGCCGTAAAAGCGACATTGGCGTTCAAGGATGAGTATATGCTCGAAATGGTTAATCTGGAGAATGTGGGAGAACGCGAACAGGACTGGAACGAAAAGGTCATCGAAAACCAAATCGTAACCAATATCAAGCAGTTCATTCTCCGTTTTGGAAACGACTTCACTTTTATCGACAGTCAGCATCGCCTGATAGTTGCCGGAGAGGAAATGTTTGCTGACCTTGTATTCTTCAACAGAGAACTGAATGCCAGCGTAATCGTGGAATTGAAACGGGGCAAGTTCCGCCCGAATTATCTCGGACAGCTTAGCGGTTATCTGACTGTATATGATATGACCGACAAGAAACCGCACGAGAACCCTTCAATCGGTATTGTCCTATGTCAGGATGCCAACCGCCAATTTGTCGAAATCATGGTGCGCGACTATGATAAGCCTATGGGCGTGGCGACATACCGCACAGCCCAAGAAATGCCGGAAAATTTGCGCAAGACTCTACCGGACATCGACAAATTACAAAATCTGCTGTCGGAAAACGATTCCAAATCGGAAACTGTCAGATGATTCATTTATGTCCGCAAGATTTCGGGTAGCTGAATGGAATACAAAAATCCCTGCAATAACCACGTAAATTATTGCAGGGATTTTGATTTATTTCGCCCCACGCTTGTTCAGTACATCCGCTATCATGTCTTTACATCCTGTCCGACTTGTATGAAATTTTTATACAAGATGCGTTCCCGTTCCTCCCTCGACTTGAAAGTGTAGAACTTCGGTAGCGGTACATAGGCCGCTTCCTCCGCTTTTATCTCCCTCATATCGAAATCCGTCTTGCAGAAGAACTTTGTAGTCTTGAACTCTTCCGACTCCTGAATGTTCATCGAGCCTCCCGTACCGGTTTTCGTCTTCACGAAATCACGTGCCGTCTGTCCGCAAATCCATCCCGTCGCCATATCCGAAATTTTCGAGGCGGGTACAAGACTGTCCATGTTCTCATTGAGATTGATACTCGTTTTGTCCCGGTCGATCGTCACGCCCTTTTTGACCTGTACCACCTTGCCGAAAATGTCATTCGACAACCATTCCAGTGTCTCTTTTGCGCGAGCTGAACCGCTTACCACGTTGCCCACTGTCGTGATGATTTTTTGCATTCCCACTTTTCCGTAGTCAGCCTCCAACTGCGGCAACTCCTGAAAACCCAGCGTTACGCTTACCTTGTTGCTTCTCGCCGTACCTATCAGTCGGTCTATCTTGTGGAAATACAGTGTCGGTAGCTCATCCACGATGATGCTGACCGGAATATTTTTCCCCTGCCCGGTGTTCACACGGGTAACGAGACGGTTCAATATCAGAGCGTTCAACGCTCCGATGATACTTTCCATTTCCGGATCGTTGGCTATCAGCAGATAACTGGGTGACTTGGGGTCACTAACTTTCAGGTCGAAGTCGTCCCCATCCTTGTGGAATATCCAGTAGGATTCCTTGGTGGCCAAACGGCTGGTATAGACACGCAGCGTACCAATCATACCCTCTAATTGTTCCATTGCCTTGTTCTTGAAGGCCGTCTGGAACGGGCCGAGCAACGGCGCGACCTCGTTGTCCGTCTCCAGTACCTCAAAAATAGTCTGGTAGCTCTCATTGAGAAATGAAAGGATATGCGGCATATCCGAGTATTTTCCCAGCCAATAGGCAGGTTCCACGATGCTGCCACCCTCACGGTCACGAACGACACCCGTCGGCTTCCAGAACTTCGTCTGCGGATCTTGCCGTTTCTCCGCATATAGTTTCTTTCCGTTTGCATCGTAGGGTTCCCGCTCGTAGTTCACGAAAAAGTAGATACAGGCGGCAAGAAAGTTCACGGCAGAAGTCTGAAAGAACTGGTCACTGCCTCCGCCTCCCTCTTTCTTGCCTTTCTGCAGGGATTCCAACAGGGTTTCCGCCGTTTCGCTCGCCGCCGCAAGATTATTGATGTACTTTGCCTGAATGGGGTTCACCCGTTTGCTGTACTCCACATCCACGAAGTTGATGATGTTGAACTTGCACCCTTTGGGCAGTTTTCCGAGCTTCTGGTTTTTCTTGTAATGATAGTAAAGTTTAGTGGCAAGTGTCGGAAATTTGTAGTCATAGACCACCATCGCAAAGCCCTTGGCACTATGTTGGCGGATGAACGGTTCTATGATACTGAACGTCTTACCGCTACCTGGAGTTCCAACTACCCATGTTCCTCTGAAACAGTTGCTTATCGACACCCATCCCTTGCGAAATTTACCTTTGTAATAGTACCGCATCGGTATATTCACGCTATACTGGTTCTCATCCTTCTCTTCGCTCTGCTCGAAACTTTCATTCTCGAAGTTAAACCGGTCTTTACCCAGTCCCTCCTTGATGAACTTCGAGATGTTATCCAATGCGATATGCACCAATATCACACCGACCAGCGTAGCCGCCATATAGAAGATGATGTTCAGCGGCAGGGTGTAGAGCCTCGTTTCCATCGTATGATGGTACAGCCACACGGAGAACACAATCAAGAACAATCCGCAGATAAGTGGATATAACACTTGCCTGCGTGCGTCAAACTCCAAGTGTTTTTTGTTGCGTGTGCCGATACAAGTGATGCAGATGAGTAGGAAGGTCGCTATCTTACTATACACGAGGTTGCCGTCGTTATAGATCATCCATCGCTTGATGCGCCCGTGTATATCAATCAATATGCCGCCCCAGTGGTCGAGCATGGCAAGGTCTATGGCATACTCGAAGAACTCCATCAGCACGGAGATATAGATGACCGCACGGAATATTTTGTAAAATCCTTGTAGTTCCTTGCTTTCTTCCATTGTCTTTGTCCTTTCCCTCTTTTCGTACCTGTTCAGTGTGATAATCGGCCGCACCTTGTGCGCCTGTGTCTTCGGGGTCTCCTGCATCGCACCGCTTCCTGTCGAGTAAAGCCACGCTTTCGCCGTTTCCTGTCCGGTTACCTCCGTCGATGTCCAGTACCAGCAGTCGTTTTCATCCAACGGCAGCGGATGGCCGCCACACCGTTCGATGACAGGATTGACGGTTTCCCGGACGGCATACAGCAGCCGCATCTGTGCCACCGACGGGATATAGGCACTCTGTCCGTACCGCCACAGGTCAAAGACCGCTTCCGCCATAGGCGAAGCCGTCTCCTTGTGTCGTACAGCGCAAAGGTGTTCATGTTCCCGTCCAATGCCCCGATGTCGGCCGACGTCCCTTGTGCGACACCGAGGCTGTCGGCAAATGCCGCCGGAGCAATGTCCCACAGGTAAACCGCATAGCCGTTCCCTTCCGTACCTTCACGGTGTTCGGTATCGAAGACAACCGCTATTGCCCGCTTCCCCGACTGTTCATACTGTACGTAGGATAAAGCCGTACCGTCCTCGCAGAGAATATGCCCCGGACGTACCGCCGTATCGGGTACGTCGATATGGGCGTCACAGGCAGCGCACAATACCGCCGCCACTACCATTGCAATCCATTGAATCTTTCGTATCATGTCATTTCCGTTTTTTTGTTTTTCCTTTATTTTATCGGCAGTTTTACACCCAGCACGATACCTGTCCGCAGCAAATCCGCCCCTTTTATCATCATGTCACTCTTGACCTGCCAGTACAGCGTCCATCCCGACCGCAGCACATAATTGTGCTCGTAACCCACATGGATTCCGGCAAGAAACTTGTTCGTGTCGCTCCCTGCCGAAGCTCCGATACGCAAGTTGCCGTAATGGTTGCGTCCACGCACCACACAAGGTTTGTACGCCACACCGAAACCGTAAGTGCGATAGTTGCGCCAGAAGGATTCCGGACAAATATGACCGCAAGATTTACATTCCGTCCATTTCAGATAGCCGTTGGCGAAAAACTCCCACGCATGGCGGTAGTTCATTTCATGTTCGTAAGCAAGCGTTACGTCCATGCCGTTCTCATACAGCAATCCCACTCCAAGCGAGAGGCGGCCGCTGTTACGCTGCGCACTTGCATTCATGAAGACGCACATGCAGGCAAGCATCAGTATTATCGTCTTTTTCATCGTCATTCCTCCTCCAATAAAGCGGTGTTAAATGAATCGGCCGACAGCACATCCTCGTAGTCAATGTTCAGGCTGATATTGCGCCCGCTGATTTGTTGTTCCGTCATTTCGATGGTCAGCAGCTTGTCGTTCGGAAAGGTCATCTTTCACGACAATCACGTTCCGGTAGCCGTGCTTGAACGTCTTGCCGTGTTCCAATACCAGGGCAGGCGTCAGCTCGATGGTCTGCGCGTTGGTTGCCTTCGAAAGTTTCTTGTCCGACAGTTTCACCCGTATCTCGTCGATGTCGAAACGGATGTTCGTTTTGTTCTCGATGGAAAAGTCGATGAAGAAGTAGTCGCCCACCGAGTAAATATTGTTCAGGCGCATTACCATTCGGTGCGCCTTGGTCGCCACGTTGCGGATTTTCGCGGGCGAGTTCCACACCCGTCTTGCAAAACGCACCATGTCGGCTGTGGACATCGAGACCGTAGGATTGTTGTAGGCATCCCGTTCCTGTAGCTGAATTTCCTTGTCTGCCACCGCCTCGCTTATCCGCGTGGTGTAGATGAGTGCATACTGCGTGCGATAGCGTTCCGTTACGATGGTGACGATGGCCAGCACTTCACCGTCCTCGTGTCCCGTCTCTTTGGGCTTCAACCGGATGATGTTCTCAATGGGTTGGTCGCCCGCCACCTTGTCTGTGGAAATATCCACGAAGCGGACCGGTTCCGTGGCTGTGATGACGGTCGTTACCTGTTCATTGACAGTCAGCCGTTCCATCTCTTCGTATGTACGCTGAGCCTGTGCGTTCCGTGTGGCAAAAAGTCCTGCCGCCAGAAGAAATGCAGTTACAATTATTTTCTTGTTCATATCGTTTCTGTTGATATTTTTTATTTCTTTATTTCTTTATTTCCCTTATTTCGCTTTCTTTAATCCCATGACCACGTTCCAGTTCCTCCCGAATCCGTCGTCCGACAATTTCGCAATACGTCGGTTCAATCTCGAATCCGATGTAATGCCGCCCCGTGCGGATGGCGGCAATGGCGGTCGTACCCGAACCGATGCAGTTGTCCAGCACCACATCGCCCTCGTTGGTATAGGTACGTATCAGGTACTCTATCAAGGCTACCGGCTTCTGTGTCGGATGATAGAATGCTCCTGTCTTGTGTTCCTTGGGTATGGAAATGACAGAGGTCGGGTACTTGTCTTCGGCAACACGCACCGGAGCCAGTTTCATTTCACCGTAACAGCGGTTCGTGAAACCGTCCGTCTTGCGGCGTCCATGATTCCTCCGTTCCGGTGGACACGGCGTCATTTGAGGATGATATACCGGCTGACGGTCGTAGAACACGATGATGTCCTCATGCTGGCGTAGCGGCATCCGGTTGGCATTCAGGTGACCCGTTACCCGGTCTTTCCGCCACACGAGGTTATACCGCCACATCCGGGGTTGCGAGAGCATGAGCCGCGCCGAGAAAATGCCCTGCGCAAAGAGGATAACGGGGCTTCCCGGCTTGGTGATCCTGCGGTACTGTTTCCACAACGCTTCTTCGAGCGGTATCTGCCTGTCCCAGTGTGCCGCCTTGTTGCTACGGTTCAACACGCCGTAAGGCAAATCCGCTATCACGGCATCGACACTGCCGTTCGCCATGAGCTTCATGCCCTCGATACAGTCCATATTATATATGTTGTCAATCTCTATCATGGCTTCCGTTTTTACTGTTTCTCACGTCCGTTCACCAGATAGACGAAAGTGCCGTATTTCAGCTTTACCTTATTTTTTTTGATAGCTTTGCCGATGGCATTGCTCGTTTTCTGGTAGGCATTCGTAGCGGCTTGCATTCCCCATTGCGAGAGACTGTTGCCGTAACTGCCGGTATTCATGTTCAGATTCCCCGACACCGCACCGCTTGCCACATCCTTGCTCGTTTCCCGGAACTGGCTGTTCGGTACATAAAGCCCTTCCATGCCGTCCGTGTCGTAAAGGGACAGGCTGACCTTCACCAGTTCGTCCTCGATGAGAATGCTGGTGATGTTCCCCTTCACACGCCCCGACGAGAAGCCGCTCATGGTGGCATACAGATACGACCCTCGTTTGACCACGCACTCGTTGATCTCCACGTCGTCGAGCAGACGCAACCGCACACGCGAGCCGTCCACCGCCTTGATGTCCTCGTCGATAATGGCCTTTATCAGTTTCGGTTCACGGGCATTGACCGCAAGCGTATTGAAGTAATCCGAAGCCGTCTTTACCTTGCGTACCACTTCGCTGGGCGGTTCGTTCTCTGACGGGGCTTTTACCGAACGGCTCTCTTCCTCTATTTTTCCCTTGACCTCTATGGTTGCCGTCGGGGGTTGCGCCGATGCGGTACTGTCCGTATCGGTCGCCGGTAATACCTCATTGCGTCCTCTCAACCTTGCTTCGGCAAGGGCTTTCTCCAGTTCCGCGAGAGCTTCTTGCTCGCGCGTCTTGGCATCGGCAATTTGCGCTGCCGCAGCCTTTTCCTGCTGTTGCTCATCGAGCAAGGCGATGTCGTCCACCGTGTATTGCGATTCATATTCTTCCTTGTTGTCATCGGGTTCATCTCGTTCTATGTTATCCACTGCGGAGTAATCCTGTATCTTACCCCATGATTTGGCCATGTTCTCGTACTTGCTGCCTATGCCGTCACCGCCTTTAAGCCGGGCATCCGGCAAATCGGGGTTCAAAAACTCCGTTGTCTGCAGCGTCTTGTCCGGAATCTCCGCCGTTTCGGTATGAAACAGGTCGAAGATGAAGTACGATGCAACCAGAAGCGGGATATACAGGACAGCCGGAAGCATATACTTCGGCTCCCTGAAATTGATTTTATCAAATATCTTCATCATACATCTTTTAATTGAGTTGTACATACTTGCCTTCAATGCTGCAGTTTTTCAGCACTTCTGCGTTTTCCACTCCGAATGCGATCAGGATGCTGCCGCAACCGGGAGAATCGCCGCGTGTTCCGTCCGGGCGGTAAAACCGGATGCGGTGGCGCAGGAATTTCATGCCCGTCGCTTTCTCGAAAATGACGTCCTGAAACATTTTGGAATCGCAACGGTTGAACAACAGCGCGATGCCGTTGCCGTGTTCCGCCAGCTTTCGGACAAACTGTTCGATAAGGGGACGCGAGTACGGAGGATTGAGCCATACACGCCCTTCCCATTTCAGGGACAATCCGTCCATGTTCCGGTCATACATGACTTCGGCGGTCGGCCACAACGGACGGATAGGGGCGCAAGGGTCAAGGTCGAACCTGCCTAACGCTTTCAACACCTCCTTCGGGGTGTACCATTCGTCCGACGAGCGGACTGATTTTTCAAATCGTGTATTCATAAGCACTCCTTTATTGCGGTTCATATTTCTTGTTCTCGTTCCGATTTTCCCTTATTTCACCCCCTTGCAGCCTCTTGTGTCTTTCCCGTAGCACCGAATCCTGCATTTCCGTCGCCGTGCGTGTCGGCCGGCTGTTGCGGTATGCCATTGTAATGCGATAGATGTTCCAAGTGAACCCTCCGATAGCGAAACCGAAGACGATGACCAGAAAAAGTATCCGGTGTGCGTTGGCGAATCCCTGCACCTTGGCGGCAGCCTTGTCAATGCGTGTCGCTTGGGCGAACTTTCGTCCGGCGGACACCTCCCGCTCGTAACGGTCTTTGTATTTCGGATCGTTCTTGTCCGGCATCTTTTCACCGAAGAGCATCCGCCTGAATCCCTTGATATTCATAAACTCCGTTGTTTAGTAGTTGATCTTCGTTTTCTGTTCGATGTCCTTGTTCAGCAGGGTTCGCCAGTTCACGATAAGCAATCCGTGCGGGTTGTTTTCTGTTCGGGGCACACGCTTAAGTTGCCCCGCCGTGACCAGTTCCCGCATGAGGATGTTGCTCCGCCGCTCAATGCGTTGCCGTCCGTAGTAAGTGAACTCCATCTTCTCCTTGTTGAAAGCCACGCTGTCGCAATAGATGGAGAACACCGAACTCGTACCCAAAATGTTGGAGTAGAAACCCTTTTCCTTGAGCGTGTTGTATTGTGCCAACCCCGTCTCATCCACCAGATACATCGCTTTTTCCATCGTATAGCGGATGTATTTGTCATCCGGCGGTAACGTGAAAAAATAATGATGAAACATCTCCACATGGCTTTTGGCTTCCACATCAAGCGTTTCGTCCATTGTCGTGCGATTCACGAGGATAGGCACGTTGCCGTCCAGCACATACACCTTCTTCTGCGCATCCGAGACCATCGTCCGGGCTGTCCAGATGCTTGACAAGCTGATGATGACACATCCCACGAGAAAAGCGGTACAGATGATGCCCACCAGTCTTATTTTGTTTTCCAAATTCTTGATGACCATCGGTTATTCCCTTTTACCGTTCAACATCTGTACATATTCCGTGTGCAGCATGGGTATGACCGCATCCCGAAGTTCCGTCAAAAGATTCTCGAACTCCGCCGAGAATATCTCCACGTAATAGCCCTGCATCTCCACGTGGACAAGCACCCACCAGATTCCTCTTTTGCGCTTACCTGCGTTCCGCTGCAGCAGGGCAAGACGCAGCTTGTACGTCAGGTACGTCACCAAGGGGGCGATGTACCGGTCGTCGTACTCGAAGGCTTCGTCCAGTTCTTCATACTGCGGGTCGATGCGGTGGTTTTCCGTCACCTCGCAAACCTCTTTTCTCGCTCGTTCCTGTGCAAAGGACATGAATTTCTCATCCTTGCACCAACTTTTGATTTTCTCTTGCAATTTCATGTTGTTATGATTTTTATTGGGTTTATATTATCTTTTGCGGATTATCTCATGATGCCGCCCAACCCTCCGGTTGCCGTCATCTTCGCCTGCTGTGCCACGCCCTCGCCGAAGTTTCGGGTAGAGAATGCCGTGTCGCCCTCCGGTATCATCCATGCCGCCAAGTCCGGAACAAGGTTCAGGCACTTGAGGGCTACAATCGAAGCCGCCATCAGGTAGCCTGCCGAGAAGAACGAGTTCTGCAGGTAGGCAGCCATCGTCTGCTCGCTGGCGGTTATCGCCGTCAGGTTCTCGATTTGGATGCACAATACAATGTCAAAGAGCAGCAGCACATAGAAGCCCACGAAGTAGAGCATCGCCCCGTAGAAATGCACCGTCAGATAGCGTGTCAGCCACTTCGCCCAAGCACCTTCCCATTTCGGCAGGATGCTGAACGCCCACTGTATCGGTCCGAAAATCGTCAGCATTCCCAACAGGATTTGTTGGCAGTAAATCGTTGCCCACCAACCGATTCGGAACACCACGAGAGCAATCAACATGATGATTTTGTCTATCCCCACGATGACTCCTGCCGTCAAAGACGTGAACCACAACTTCGCCGCATCCTTTTCCATGCTCGTCACTTCGTCCACGCCGGTCTGCTCCATTGTCGCCTCTATCAGATTGGGATCGGATGTGCCTGTGTGGGCGACATCCGCCTGTGCCTGCAGGTTCGTGTACATCGTGTCACGCACATGGATGAGCTGCTGAACTTCCTCGAACCTGTCCGATATCTGTGAAGCTTCAGCTTCGTACAGGTCATGGGTGTACGAACCTATGCAGTTCGGGATGTAGGACAGGAAGTCCAGAAAACACCAGTTGTTCCGGCTCCCCGCCATACCCGTGTCCGCAGGCGGATACCACCAGCAGATGATAATCGACACGGCAAGCGGCCTAAACAGCTTCATAACGTCCAACGGCTCGTGCTTTACCATCATCTTGTAGGCGATACCTGCCGCCATGACGATGGAGAACAGTGCCGCGAGTGCCATGCACATCTGCAATATCCACCAAAAAGGACCCTGCGCACCGGTAAAAGTCGCGTCAGTCAGAAACTCGTTGGTCTGAAAGATGACATCATCTATTTCCTCCTCCAACAGGTTGATGCCGAAATCCGAAAGTATATCTCCGTTTGCCATAGCCCTGTCTTTTTATTTCCCTCTGTTTACACTCTCGTTGTCATCTTCGCCGTTTCCGTTGCCGCCCGATTGCGAGCGCACCGCAAGGCGTGATTCCTGCCACCGGCTCATGGCATTGCGGACAATACCGCCTTTATGCAGGGTACGGTTGTCCGTTGCGTTCAGCAGTGTGCTTGTTGCCGTTGCGTTCTGACGCTTGGCGAGGTAGCCCACTAAAATCTCGTTCTGCCGTGCCACATCCTCGTAGATGCGCAGATACTCCTTCTTTCGCTGGGCGTTTGGCATATAGGCGTCTTTCGTGGCGTTGATGGCGCACTGATAGACGTGGTAGTATTCCGTCCACCGTTCCTTGTCGGCCGGAGTACCGCCGGACAGGAGAATACGGTCGATGTTGCGCCGGAACCGGTCCATCTGTCTGCTGACCTTATCGCCCTCGGCAAGCCACGCGATGTCCGCCTGCCGGTCGGCAACGTTCAACGCCTCGACCTTCGCCCGCTTGACCAAAGCCGAATCAATGGCTTCCGCTTCGTCCACCTGGTTGTAGAGATTGATACCGGCAAGTGTGCGGAACGAGAGCTTGTTTTTGGCCGCCGCCGACTTCTTGTATTTGTTGTGCAGCACGGAATAATAGAGGTCGGGCGAGAGTGCGCCCGTACCGGTTTCCATGACCGTTACCTGATTCTGCTTCGGCGAATCATGGTTGTACGTTACATACTGTGCGTGTACGGCTGTCGTTACGGTGACCGCCACTGCCATGAGTAATAGTTTTCTGTTCATATTCTTCTCTTGTCGTTAATAATCCAGTCTTCCGGCTCCGCGCCAACGCCCGAAGGCGTCATCGAGAATCTCCCGCATGGTGCGGGAGCGATATACCTTTGCTTTCCAATAGCCGATGCGCACTTGAATGTACCGCCATGTCTCGAAATAGGCCCGGTTCAGATGCCGCTCGATGTTGTCCAATGAGCGGTTGATGGCCTCCAACACCATCAGCAGGTCGGAGGTCGAGCAGGCTGCCGCTCCGGTGGCATACAGCACGAGGTCGCTCACGGACTTGTAGAGCTGTTCCCCCTCACGGGCAATCGCCCTCAGCCCCCTCGCATTGATGGAGATAATCAGGGTATCTGCGGATTCGATGCGTCCACGTTTCAAGATCTTCGCATTGAAATCCTCCAACAACGATTTATAGTCGCCGATACGGTCGCTGACCGATGTGTAGGTATTCTTGACGTTCAACACCGTGCGCAACGACTGGTACATGACGTCGATGGCATCGAACGCACGGGTGTATTTGTCAAGGTCAATATTCAACTCTTTATAGTCCCCAATTTCTTTACAGCTGTACTCGTGCAACAGCTTGTTGCTGTACTCCAAGGTGCTACGAGCCAACAGCAGGCTGCGCTGCTTCTTGTGGTCGTTGATGTAGGCTTCGACGGAGACTATATCGAAAGTCCACTGCGCCTTGGCGATACCGGGCAGCAGGGCGAACAGCACGACGGCAATCTGTATGGTACGTTTCATGGCCGTACCTCCTTTCTGCTATTCCTGCTGTTGCCGCTCCGAAGCGTCCGTGCATTCTCCACCCAGCGGTCATGGCATTCCTCCACGAGTGTCAGCCTACGGCCTTCGTCCGTGTCCAGTCCGGGCTGCACATCCTTCATCACGTCAAGGATGCTCCGCTTGTAGTGCATCATCTTTTCCAGCGATACCAAGTCGGCATATATCTTGGTGATTCTGCTGTCCACCTCTCGCGCTATCTCAAGGCGGTCGCTTGACCACAGCAGATGGTACACGTCGCCTGATGGCGTTTCTTCCGTCGGTGCGCTGCGGGCGTATTCCGTCGTGATTTTACAGGACGGATGTTCACGGGCGATTTCGGCGATGCGGTCGTTTACTAATTTGGTTTTCTCCGCATCCGAAAGCCCCGGATCGAGTGTCAGCACATCGGCGACGTGTGTGTCCGTATATTCCGAAGTGAGTTCCCACTTGATTTGGATAATGGTACGGTGTATTTTTATGCCGAGAAAATATTTCGGCTTGCGGGCAATGGAGACCGTAGCCCTGAATGTGATGATGCCGTTGATGTTCGGCATTGTCGCCTTGCGTACATACGAGTAGCCGTTCCATGCTCCGCCGTCCTGCCAAGTAAGACCGTATGCCGCCTTGCAGTCCTGCATGATGGCAGGGATGCGGTAATAGTCATCCGTCGCCACGCTGTTGTCGTCTGCGGCATCCGACTTTGCTTGGGCATAGTCGGACTGTTTCTTCTTCCATTCCGCGAGTTCTCCTTTCAGACGGTCTATCCGTGTCTTGTTCGCGTTGTACTGCTGCCGGTAATTCGCCGCATCCTCAATGCTCGCCGTACTGATTTTCTTCAGCAGGACAGCGTTCTCGTTTTCCAATGCCCCGATTTGCGCTTCAATATTGGCCGCTTGGCTGTTCGCCTCGTTCAATAGCGCGTCCAGTTCCGAAAGGTCGAGGTCGTTTTCCGTCACCGAGGTCTGCATGGCGCACTCCTTGGTGTGGGCATTCAACGAGCTGCCGCACTTGCGGCACTTGTACTGTGTCGAGCCTTGTCCGAGCGTAACCCCGTCGGAACAGGTCACGCTGATGGTCTCGCTCTCGCATCCCTTCAATTTGGCTGCGTCCGTTGCTTGGTAATAGTTCCGCGCACCGGAAGATATATAATAGGTGTAGCCGTCCTCGTTCTCGTTGAACTCCGCAAGCCGGACATTCAGTTGCGCCCGAAACGTGTTCAAGTCCATCGAGTAGGAATCGAAGACTTCCTCATAGACGACCTCTTCTTTGTTCCAGTTTTTGCTCACATGGATTTCGTATGCGTATGCCTTTTTGGTCTGCTTGTTTTTCTTGCTGATGATATAGGCACTCATCCAATAGTTGATGCTGTAGCTGAACCCGTCGTTCTGGTTGTTCAACTGCTGCACGCGGTTTCTTGACCAACCGGCATATCCTTCCGAGTTGGCAAGTACCTGTTCCCGTTGCGAGGCATCAGGATAGAAATTCGGGTCGCTCGTGTTGAACCGCACCCATGCGCCCCCGTTCAGGATGCTGTTGTCGTCCGTCGGAGGATAGTAGTCGCACAGCGATACGCTCCCTTGGTCACGCCGGGCAATGTACCACCGCTGCGTGTAATAGTTCCCCATCGCTTCGTCCAGGTAGTCGGTCATCCATGCCGTGAGGTTGTAGTTGCTGAAGTTGAACAGACCGGCCACGTTGTCCGGACCACCCACCATGTCAATCAGCAAGCCGCCGATGTCATGTTCCGCCTGCTCGAATAGACTCCCGTAGTGTTCATACAGGTTGCCGATTTCTTCAACCTTTCCGCCCATCAGGTCATGGAACGAGCTGCTTTGCAACAGGGCGTCACCAAGATTGGCAATGCCTGCCGTTGCAAGGCCGACACCCGTGTTATAAAGGTTGTCGAGGTCGCTTTTCAGGTTCTCGTGGGTGAAGTTGCCCGGTATGCGGGCGAAGTTGTCCATCATCCGCTGCCAGTCGATGTTTCCCGTTTCGGAGAGTTTCAGCAAGGGGGCAATTTCCGGATTGATTTCGAGAAAGGCGATGTCCGAAAAGGTCAGCGTGCTGTTGGTCACCACGCTCTCGAACTGCATACACAGACTTTTGGTATCATCGCAGACTTTCATCAGGTAACTGCCCCAATAGATAGCCGTTTGCGGCGAATGGAGCATCTGCTTCGCCACCACCCATATCTTGGGCATGATTTTCTCCGCCACCATCCGGTAGATGCGCCGGTAGTAGTAGTTCTCCGTGCGGCTGTTCCAGATGCCGAGGTCGCTCAGGGCTTTATGCTCCAAGAACTTGGCCGCGAATATCCCGGCGGTAGCGACCTCCGCTGCCGTGTAGTGCTTGAGGACGTCATCGACCTGCTCCCGGTAGTACCCTTCGGCGACCGCTTCCGTACCGAAGGCGGCCACCATCGCCGCAACGGTACGGGTGTCGTAGTTCACGCTGTAATACTGGGCGTGAACCGTCTGGCAGAGTGTGACCGAGGCGATGGTCAGGATAAGGAGTAGTCGTTTCATGGCTGCAATGTTTATTTGGATTCATGCACGGGACGGAGGTTGAGCACACGCCCCGTCTCGTTTACTTTTTGTGCAAAAGGCAGGGCCTTCCCGATACCGCTGGCATCCCAGTCCCGGCAATATGCCTCGATAGCTTCCTGGTGGCTGCACCGAAGTTCCTTCTTGTAAAGCTTCAGTGCCTCCTTTTCCGCCCGTTCGGTCGTGTAGGTCATGTAGCACTCGTGCGGCTCTTCCACGCCGTACACGCCGCTGGTCGTCCCCCGACGGATAAACACTTCGCGGAAGAAGCTGCGCCCATCCTTGTTCTCCAAGCGGTTGATGGTAAATATCTTCTTGCAATCCACCTCGGTCAGACCAAGAATCTTTCGGATTTCGTCAAAGCGTTCCTTGAACTTGCTCTGGTCAAGCAGCATCACCACGTCCGAGTTGTTGATGATGGCCTCCTTCACGATTTCGCTGCCGATGATGTCCTGTATCTCCTGCGTCACCACGCCGACAGAAGCCCAAAACTTACGGGCGGTCTTGTACATGAACTTGATGTATTCCGCCATGAGCGGGCTGGCAATGGCCTTCCACGCCTCTTCGATGACAAGGACTTTACGGGTCTTCTTGATGCGCATTTTCTGCAGGAACACGTCCATGATAATCAGTGTGACAATGGGAAACAGTTTCTTGTTTTCCTTGATTGCATCCACTTCAAAGACGATGAATGTCTCGTCAAACAGTGCCGAATCCACATTCTCATTGAGAATCTTCTCATATGCGCCTCCCTTGTAGAACGGCTGCAGCATGGTCGAATAGGTCGAGTAGCTGATTGTCGTGATGTCATTTTCGGTGCAGATCTGCTCCAGACGGTCGAATGAGTAGTCAAAGAATGAGTTGAAGTTCAGTTCCGACACTTTGAGAGCCGCCCGCCGTGCCTCAAGCACCTCTATCTGTTTGCGCACCATCTCATCCACCTCTCTGGGTGGTTTGTTTGGGTTCTTTCGGCTGGCCGCCGCAAACAGGTTTTTTCAGCAGTACCTCCCGTTGCTCGTCGGTGTATCTTGTAAATCCGTTGAAATAGGCATCATAGTAGTCTATGATTATCTGCTCGACAATGCGGAACTCGATTTCGGGAATCTGGCTGTCCGACCCTTTCCAAATCATCAGGATAAGGTTCTTGAGGAAGTCTATCTTCTCGATATTGTATTCCTCCCGGTTGATGCGAAACGGATTCATCGTAATAGGCCGTTCCTCGGTATAGGAGATATACTTGCCGCCCAGATACTCGCACAGTCCCTCGTATGAGTTCCCCGTATCGACCATCACCACATCCGTTCCCTGCTCATGGAGCTGGCGCACGACCGAGTTCATATGAAAACTCTTGCCGCTGCCCGAAGGCCCCAAACAGAAAAAATTGGAATTATCAGTCAGTTTATTCTTTCCCTCTTTTCCCGTGATGTCGATAGCCACCGGCACGCCCCTGACGGTCGGTGTAGTAAATCTTCAGCGGCGTTTCCTCGCTGTGCAGCACACGCTCCTTGTACATCAGGCACATCGCCGCATCGGAAAGGGTCAGGAAACGGTCGTATTCCTCATTGAGCGTGTAGCAGTTGCCCGGAAACGAACCGACGAACAGTTCCAGTTGGTTGTATGCCCGCTTGCTGATATGGATACCCATACGCCCGAAAGCGTTTTCCAAGTGGTTCGTACACTTTTTTGCAGGTCTGCACCGGCAGACACGGCCACCACCATGTTGAAGTGTGTATATACCAGTTGCTTGCTCTCACGGGCGATGACTTCCTGCACACGCTTGATGTCCTCGACCGCCATCTGGTTGTTCGGATTGGGAATGCTCGCGTGGCGGTTCTTCTTTTTTTGTCGAGCAGCGACAGCTCACGCTTCTGGTTGGGCAGGAAGATGATTTGGTTATAGACCACCGTCTCGGCGTTCGGGATGCTGTCCACCACCGACACCAAATCGACGGGCATTTCCGTGTTGTTGACCTCGATATTCGTGTACGGGACGTATCTGTGAGGGCAGTGCGGCACAGTCCACGTCCACAAGGCTGTACACCTTGCAGCGTTTGTCGCCCATCGACACGGTTTCATCGTCCGCCTTGAAGTTCGTCATCGACACGGTGCGGTCTTTGAAGTTCATGGCGAAGTAACGATCGACGTACTCGCTCGCTTCGGCTTTGTTCAGGAATCTGGCCTGTACGCCGCCGTCACGTAACTGGTCGTGTACTTTACGGATTTTCACAAGGAAGTCGCGCCACTTTTTGCTATCGAACGAGAACAGACGGCTTTTCTTCGCCTCTTGCGTGATGGTCAGGTAGCAAAGGCTGTCCGTGTAAGGACGTCCCTTGAAATAACGAAAATAGGATGAAGACAGGAACTCCTGACCGTCAGTCGGTTCGCTCGCAAACTGTTTCCTGACGAAGATGTCCTGCTTGTGGATGGCGTACCCTTCGCCCAACGTCTGCGCAAGGGCGGTGAACAAGTGTGTGAAGTCGTAGTAACTGTCAATGTCCGCCGAATATTTCTGTACCGGATTCTCTATCTTAAGTACGGCGGAATATTCGCCGGTCTTGGTGTACAGCACACCCACACCGTCCGTTTCCTCCGCCGAGAAATAGATGTCCTGAAAGATTCGCTTGCGCTTGCCGCCCGTACCGAACGCATAGACCGACAAGGCCATACCCGCGCACAAAGCGACAAAACATAAAATGATGTATAGGGTCATTTCGATATACGTGTAATTAAATAGGGGCAGGTTCGCCTTGCTTCAAGACAAACCCGCCCGCGTTCAACAATCAATAAAGCCATGCACATTGCCGTGATGGTTTTTCTTTCGTCAGATCTTGCGCGAGTGGGCATACACATACACACCCGGAACGACCTTCTTGCTATGCAGTCCTTTCCGCTGTTTGAGGAGGATGAGCACGATACCGGCCGATACGACGGCTGCCAGCACGACAAGCCCGGCAATGAAACCGAGCAGGCAGTAGGCGGCGACAAAGCCGACAATGGCTCCGCACGTCGTCACCGCCGCCCAATATATATACCGGCCTTGGATGCCCAAAAACTCAAGAGGCCGTTGCAGTCCCTTGAACAGCGGGTAGTCCGGATAGCGTTCGTCCTTGCCTTTCATACTTATCCTTGATGTTTAAGCGGCAATACCGAAGAACAGAGGCAACGCCTTGGCCGCCGCAATGAGGAAGATACAGGCTCCCACGACCATCATGATCTTCTTCTTGACGTCCTGCTCCTCGTTGTTCATGGCGATATATACCGAGATTGCACCCACGATGGCCACAACGCCGGCAATGGCGTAGCACAATTTCACCATAATAGGCACATACTTGGCAATCTCCTCCGCGACAGTGGATAATGCGCTCGTACCGGCGGAATAGTCGCCTGCGGAGTTCTGCGCTTTCGCCACCATGCCGGACAGCAGCATGAAGGAGAACATCATTACTTTGGTAGGGATTCCGTTGACGAATCCGAATGCCTTTGCGGCACAGTTGTTTGGTTTTCTGAAACATACGTTTACTTTTTTAGTGAATACTTTATTTGTCTGCGACCTGATACAAGTAAGGTTATATGCGGTAGCCGAAGAAAACCGGGAAAACATAGAATGCCCCGATCAGGAACAGGCACGCACCTACAAGCGTCATTATCGACTTGGTGATGCCGTCCTCGCCCGTGTTCATCTTGATGTATATCTGACAGACGGACACGATGACGTAAACTCCGGCGATAGCGCAACAGATATACTGGACATAGAGCATCATCGTCACCACGAAGTCGTGCATCGTGGCCAACGCATCCGCTCCCCCAGCTATAGTTCACGCTGCCGCTTTTGGCAAAAGTCGTGTAGGGGGAACGGGAGGCACAGCGTACATAGAATCTTTTTAGCTTTCGACATCTCACAACCGGTCTTGAATTGGGTTCCACTTTATTTCCGGTCGGTTGTCTAACCGTCCCTTGGAAATCATAGCCTTGTACATCTCCCCTCCGACGTGCGTGCGTCCGACAGGTAAGGCGTGGTCTCTTCCATCTGTTCCTCCGCCTCGGCCTTCAGCCGTTCCAGTTTCTCCTGCGCCGTTCCCGGTTTGTCCTTGACATCCTCAAGGGATGTTTCGGAAGAGGTAGCCGTACTTTCCGTCTCGTAGTTCTCGCTACCGATACTGAAGCCGGTCTCGCTTTCCGTGACAGCCACACTCTCTTCCTCTTCCGGTGCGCCGAGGTCGAAAACTTCCTCGTTCGGTTTGTCCGTCCCCTTTTTCCCGTAGATGTCATGCGCTATGATGACGGCGTAGTAAATGATGTAGGCAACCGTCAGGACGATGGCAAAAATGAAATATGAGTTCATGTATTTAGTATGAATATTAAAATTTGTATTAGTATGATTTTGCAAAGAAACGCACGAAATATAAAACCATAAAATAATTGAGCATTAAACATCTATTTCGTTAATGAGATTTATGTAATTTCCAAAAATCGAACTATTAAATCGTACTATATTGCAGTCTCTATGGAGGGAAATGGAGAAATCGGGGCATAAAAAAAGCTCTCGTGGTGGAGAGCTTTAGGTGGCAAAGGAGAACACTGAATATCAGCGTTTCTTTCCGCGCAGGTAATCGTTCAGGTCTTTGTATTCCGCATAGTGGCAGGATTCATCGCTGACACGTCCATCATACATCCCGGCAATGGTCTCTGTGGTTCTCTGCCCGGCAAGGTCATTGTCGAGATAACAGTGGATGACCGAATATTCCTGTAAACGTGCCAGCGTCTTTTTCAAGTTGTTTACCGAGTTCATCACGAGGTAGTCGCATGGCATGGCAAGACAGACCGTTCGGTCGCCTGCCAGTTTCAGTGTCATATAGGAAAGGAAATCCATGAAGCCCTCGAAAACACAGACATTTTCCTGTGTCTCTTCTGTCAGATGTCTTATCAATGAGATGTCCTTGTTGTTCAGGCATCCCTTGTAATAGGCGTTGCGCACCTCGTAACCACCGGAGGTATTGCCGAATGCGAGAGCGAAATAATGACGGCCTCGCAGTTCATAATGCACCTCCTTGCAATACATACGGCCGATGTCCGCGTCGATAAGCCGGGATTGGAGGTAAGAGAACAGGGCGTGATGGCGGAGTGGAATCACGATCACGTCTTTCATTTCAGCCTCCACCGGTCGGGGTGGAGCGGTCGGCATACGGGTTCTCGGTAGTGATGCGCCATTCACAAGCCTCTCGATATACGCCAGTGCCTCGCTCACGCAGTCCGTCCGGCAAATGTATTTTGCCAGTTCCACCAGGTCGCCGCCGGTCGCCTCGCCGAAATCGTACCATTCATTGATTCGGTCATTCACCTTGAACGACGGGGTACGCTCGTTCCGTAACGGTGAGAAGTACCAGTATTGTTCCGATTTTATATGCTGTGCATGGTGGCCGAGCTGTGCCAGAAAATCCACGATGCGTACTTGTTTTGCTTCTGCTATGGTCATCTATTTTTCTTTCACTTGATTTCAAAAAAAGGTTTAGTTTAGTTTTTCCCCTATATATATAAATACTAAAGTAAACTAAATGATATAAGCCCGCGCACGACTTCATTCTTCATCAAAAAGCATGGCCTCGGTAGGCGTCATGTCGTAATAGAACAACTTGTCCCGTTTGATGATGAGCTTGAGGTTGTCTATCAGGTATTGCATCAGTTTTATCATGACACTCCGGCCGCGTTTGAACCCGATTGCCTCGTAGGAGACCATCAGGCTCTGCAGCAGGTTGTCGAATCCCCGGATGGGCTTTTCCCCGAATGCGGCAGAGAGAGCTTCGCGGTGCTGTTCGATGCTCAGTTCCGTAAACCCCGTTCTTGCCTTGGGCTTCGGGGGCTCGCCAAACGAGTGTACTTCCGCAATGACGGGCAGTCCTGTTTCATTGATGGTAAATGCAAACGGCTTGAACTCTTTTTCCCGGATATGGAGCGCATGGACTTCGCTGATGCCGGGATTCTCGTTACTCTTGCTGATGACCAGCACGGTCTCCGCCTTGTTGCTCATCTCCGTTCCGATATGTCCGCGCACGTTGTTGTCCCCTTTGTTCAAATGAAGCACACAGTGGATGTGCAGGTCGTATCTCGAAGACCATTCCATCATCCGGTTGATGACTTCCACCGATTCACCGGCATTATTGATGTCGAGCATCAGGTCGCGAATGCCGTCGATGATGACCAGTCCGTAGCCTTTCTGTTGGCGCAGCGCATAGTCGATGACCTCGATACGCACCGACGGCGAATATTCACGCAGGCAGAAAAAATCGAGATTCTCCGGATCGGTCGTCGTGGGCAACCCGGCCAGCCGCAATATACGCTCCAATACCGAGCGGCAATGGAAACGGCTCTGTTCCGTATCGACGTACAGAATACGCTGTTTGCCTTCGGGCAGATGTGCACGGTAGTTCAATACTTGTTTCCCCGCCAATGATGCGGCGACAAGCGCAGAGACGTTGAACGTCTTTTTCGATTTCGCCTTGCCAGTCGATGCACTGAAATTGCCGAGCGTGGCAATCGTTGAGTTATCTATCCAGATGATTTGCGGAGGGGTCTCATAAATGTCCGTCGCCTTGATTTGCGAGGCATGGAGGATGTCCGACAGGCGGTGTTCATCCATCCCCATGCTGGTTGTGCGGTCAATCCTTCTTTCGTTTTCCATAGCGTCTCTTGTTAAGGAACGGTTCTGTGGCGGCGGCTTCCGTCACCCTGCGCACTGCCTCGTTCATGGTAGGTTCATAATTCTGCAACAGCCATTCGTCCAATTCCTCCTTGGCGAAATAAACCATTTTACCGCGCGGTTTGTAGTGCGGTATCTCCTTGCTCGATGTGAGCTTGTACAGCATACTTTCAGAAACCCCGATATACATGCAGGCTTCCTGAAATGTGAAAACTCTCTTGGTCGTGAAGATGGTATTTTCCAGCAGCGTAATACGCTCCAAGAGACTTTCGACCGGTTCCAATTTCTTCAGTACCGATTCGATGGCGGCGAGCCGTCCGCTCATCCGCTCCATGAATGTCATTCTATTCGGCATAATAACACAGTTTGATTTTTGACAATGGAGATGAAACCTCCGTTATGCAGCGCGCTAACGGAGGTCAAAGGTATGTCCTGTAAACGAAGATGCCGTGATTTGGGGAATGATACTATGCACGTGTCATTGTAACTCTCATGCTTTTACCTTTCACATACTTCGCTTCTTGTCACTTTCTGTCATTCTTTCAGCCGATCAATGACCTTTCGGATGCTGTATGCGACCGATGTCATGTTGTTCTTGATGGATGACAGCGCGGAAGACAGGGTTGACACCGAAACGGAGCGTGTCCCGTCCTTGGACTGCAGGAATGCGCCCTTGCCGAGAACATTCTGCCACCGAGATTGGATGAACGAGTTTTCAAGAAGCGCATCGAACAGGATTACCACACGGCGGATATTGTTCACGCGGATGGAAAAGCCCTTCTTGCAGGCGAAGAGAGCCTCCATGTCTTCAATGCGTACAGAAACACAGAACAGATGATAAGTATTGGCGCAAGCCACTATACTTTTCATCTGTTCCGGGGTAAAATTACAACCAAAAGAAAGAGAGAGAGCCGCAGGTCGGTTGATACGGGGCGGACCAAGCGGAGACAACGATTCCGAGGTGTCATACATCCGTTTCAACTTCATGCACTCATTAAACGTGAAATCCGGTGCGGCAAAGCAGGGCTGGACGGAACTGGCGCACTCGGTCAGCAGCCCCTTGACAATGTGGATGTTCATTTCGTGGCAGTTCCGGCAGGCCGCATGGTCACAGTCTATGTACCGGTGTCCGTTTACGAAATCGTCCACATAGCGGTGGTACTGTTTACCACCCAACACAACATCGTGGAGATAAACTGTTTTTGCTTCGGTAAGCAGGGCGAAAAGTTCATTCGCCACATCCTTGTCCGCAGCGAAGTGCTGCAGGTGTTGGCTCCCTCCAAAAAGAGAGAAGGCCGTCTTCAGGTCTTTTCATGTCGATTTACCTTTTTGAGTTTATAATATGTGATGGAAGCATTAACTTCGGTTGCATTTACAACCGGAGAAATGCCGTAAATATATGTTTGTAAATTAGACATGGACCACAGAATGCCTTCAATTAGTGAAACAAACCGTTTACAAGATTCACAGCCTCGTCCTTTTTCTTATTGATAATCTTGGCATACACCTGTGTCATTTTCACATCGGCATGGCCGAGCAGCTTCGAGACAGTATATAAGTCCGCTCCGAGCGTCAGCATCATGGTGGCAAACGTATGGCGACTGGTGTGGTAGGAGAACCGCTTGGAGATTCCGGCTGCTTTCGCCCAAGGTTTGAGCTGCATTCTGATTGTATTGGCGGACGGCAGGTCGAACACATTATCTTCTGATGATTTGCCCCCACGTTCCGGCATCCACTTCAACGCTTCAGGAGAGAAGGGGCAGGTAAATAGGCTCTTTGGTCTTTCATGGACACGGCCAAACGGTACTGTCCCCTGTCAACGAACACGTCATTCCATTTCAGCTTGATTATATCGCTGATGCGTAATCCGCAAAAGCAGGAGAACAGATATGCGCATTTTACAATCTCGTATTCCTCGTGGGGCATAGGAGTGTCAATCAACGCCTGTACCTCTTCGATGGTCATGTACGACCGCATACTCTCCGGCTTGCGGATTTTCTCCGACTTCTCAAGTTCGTTGAAAGGGTTGGCCTTCATCTTTTTCTTCCTGACGGCAGAGTTCAACGCACCGTTCAACGCACGGTAATAATTGTGAAGCGTGTAGTTCGATATGTCCTTGCCTTTCGGATGATATTCCGTCAGCAGATAAGTGATGTAGCCACGACAAAAGTCCCCGTCAATCTGATCCAGTGTGACCATTTCTCCGGCATAGTCTTTCAGTATGCGCATGGCAATCTTGATTTGACTGCCATCTTTCTTACCGGCACTCTCTTGAGCCTCCATATAAACCTGCATCCAATCCAGCAGGAAAGTCTTGTCCTTACGGAATACAATCCCGGCCTCATTACTGGTCAGTTCGATAATACGCTTCGACTTGATGGCATTGGCGGCGTCCATTGTCGTCTGATTCTGCCTGCGGGAGTTGCTATCCGTTTCCGGGATAATATACATCTTGAGGTATTCATATGTCCGCTTTCCGTCGCGGTATATATCCAGATACAGGCTCTTGCTGCCATTGCTCAGCGACTTCATCCGAAGACGAATTGGCTCTTTGACTTTTGTATGATTCTTAACTCGTGCCATAGGGATTCCTTTCTCATTTTTTCTACTGCAAATATACGAATAAGTATCGAATTTGAGAAACAAATGAGAAACAAAATTGCACCAAACAAGAGCCAATCTACTGAAAGTACTGAAAACAACCGAAAATAAAAATAAGATTATAAAACTTTGATTTACAGGATATTTGTTATCAATTTATTGGATGTTGTTTTCATTCTATACATATAATGCGTAAATCTGGAAAATTCAATTGGAGAGAGAATAAGCGGTAAACTTCTTACGTCATACCCGTTTCCCAGGGACAGGCGTGGGCTGTTGCTTATTTTATCTCCAAGGTATTCCAGAACCTCACTGTTAAAGTAAACATCGGCACCACGCTTCTTTTTTTCACCCAAAAAAGAGAACCCTTTCTCCGAGGTGCCAGGGGAAAACAACACGCCGCTCGCCCACCCGATACGGCGCAAAACCCCAGAAAACCCCGGCCATACCGGCCGCTCCAAATCCTTTACTCTATGAAAAAACTCTATTCACTGTGCATGCTGTTCTCCGTCATGGGAATCTGCAGCAACACGCTGACATCGTGCTCCTCGGACGATGACGGAGGAGGCCCGAAAGTCTCCTCGCTCGAGAACGAGTTCTCGTACAACAACGAGACGAATGCTATCGGTTCGGTCGTCTATACGAAAGACGATGCGAGCGGTGTATACACGTTCTACGTCTCGCCCACCGCGGGCCTGATCGACCTCGACGCCATGCTCCTGGCCGACGACTATATCCAGATCAGCACCATCACGCCCACCGGCGACATCGATCTTACCGGAAAGGGCAACTCCCTCGCCTACAAGAACGTGAAGATCTCTCCCGAGACGGCCGACAACGTACAGAGCAGCACCTTCTCGCTGTTGCTGACCTCACAGACGACGGTCAAGATGTCGCTCGACGCCGCCATGACCTCAGGAGAAACGCTGAAGGCCGAGTACAACGGCATGTGCATCCTCCACAAGGAGAACGCCGAGCAGGGCGACGCCCTCGAACTCGACAAACCGATGTTCGGATACTGGCGAGGAAAGTCCACGGCCGGCACGAACAACTACTACCTCGGCGTCTCCAACGTGAATTTCGTGGTGCAGGGCTCCAGCATTGCGCTCCTGGAGGCCGGTTATGCCTTGATTCTCGACTGCTATCTCGACAGCGGCGACGAGTGGAAGACCTATCCCACGGGCACCTTCACCGAGAGCAACAAGTACGGTGACCACACGTACTACGACTCCAACAGTTTCGTGGTTTACTTCGACGGGAGTGCGAACTACAGCATGATGCACGTATCGAGCGACGTGACGATCACCCGCGAGGGCAACACCACCAAAATCTCGACGACGTACATGGACACCGAGGGTGTGGACCATGCCATCACGTTCGAGGGTGATCTGCGCTTCGGCAACGGCAGCAACTCGAGCTCGCCCAAACTCCCGCAGCTCATGGAGGACGTTGAGCACAAGGCGGCCTATGCCGAAGGTTCCTATATGGGCGACCTGTTCGGTTCGGGCGGCGGTCTTACTCTCATCACGATCGATGACGAGAGCCGGGAGAACCGAGAAACGCCCTATTATCAGGTAACGCTCGGCATCTTCTGCCAGAAGTGGTCCGACCCGAAAAACGAAATGCGACTCGAAGAGGGCACCTACGAGTTCAACACGACCTACAAGAAGGGGACGTGGATGAGCCCCGTAGAGCTCGAGATCATGGGTATGGTTCTCCCGATCGGAACCTACGTCTACTATGACGACGGCGTATCGGATACCGGTCTGTACGGATACGGTGTCGGCGGTACGATCACCATCAAGGAGGCCGATGCCGGAAAATACAAGATCGACTACGAGATCGAAACGATCACGGGATACAAGGTTACCGGCAGCTACGAAGGTTTCGTAACGCTCACGGATGCATCGCAGGACAATGAGGACGACGGCTCCTCGACACTGACCGAGGACCTCGAGATGGATCTGAGCTACCTGGAGAAAGCATACTGCTATCCGCAGACGCAAATCTATATCGGAGGGCTGGGCTACCGTGACATCAACGACATTACGACCTTCAATCCGCCCGCTCCCGAAGCCTGCGGCTACCAGTACATCGAACTCGGTCTGGCCACGGGTACCTACAAGCCTCACGAAGACTACAACGATCCGGGCAAGCTCGTCGAGGGCGACATCATCCGTCTCGACCTGCTCGTAAATCCGGGCGACGACGACAAGATCACTCCGGGAACCTACAAAATCTCGCCGAACCGTTATCCGGCACAGATGTGGCCCGGCGTCTGCCTCCGCGGCTTCCAGGCTTCCGAACACATCGGCACCCGCTGGCTGTACATCGGCAACGCTATCGGCAACGGTTATCCCTCCCACATGAAGAATCCGGAATTCGTAATCGACGGTCCGCTGAATATTCCCTCGATGAAGGGATACGCCAGCCTCTACGAGGGAACCGTGACGATCAAGAAGGCCGAAGGAGGTGAGAACTACTTCACCTTCGAGATCGACGGCGAGGACGTGCTGCACCACAGCATCACGGGAACGTGGACCGGACCGGTCGTATTGGGAGGAACGGACACCCCGGTAGTCTCCTCGGGCAAGGAGTTCGGCACGACACGGGCCGAAAAAACCGAGACCGTTTCGCAGCAGAAGAGCAGCCGCATCCCGACAGCCCGCGAGCTCAAAGGATTGCTGCCTGCCCCGATGCAGCAACCGGCCGAGCGGGTAACGTTCCGGTAAAGACTGCGGATATTCACCCAAAGAGCGCGGGTGTACACCCGCACCCGCGCTCTTTTCTCATCAATAAATTTTAGACCTATGAAAACGAGCTATTGGTCGAGACTACGCGTCTTGACATGGACAGTTTTGCTCGCAGCCGGAAGCCTCGCTTCCTGCTCCGACGACGATGACAAGGACGGACCTACCCCGCCGCCCGTCCAATTGGAAGACCAGATCGAATACGACGGAGGCACCCCCATCAACATCAAGTCGGCCATCTTCGAGGTCGAAGATACCGATCTCTACACGTTCTACCTCTCCCCGACGGCCGGCATTACCGACATGGACGGCATGAGCGGAGCCAACGACTATCTTCGTGTCATGGTCCGCAACCCGAAAGGGACCGTCGATACGGAAACCGACACGTTTGAGATCTCCTACAAGGACATTTCGGTAAAGGAGGCTACGATGAAGGATGTGAAGTCGGTCAAGCTTTCGGCCGACTACCTCAGCGAAACTTCGCGCCTGAACCTCTATGTCGAGGTGGAGATGGAGTCGGGCAAGACACTGCTGGCCCGCTACGAAAACACCTGTACCGAAGCTGAGCTCCCCGTGCTGAACAACCAGTACGAGCTCAACGGTGAGGCCGTCACGATCGGCAGCGCGCTGAAACGGGAAGACCCGGCAACCGGTGTCACGACCTACTACTTCTACAACGAGGCCGATGTCACGGAGCCGCAGGACGGACTGAACGGACTGACGGTCACGCTGACCGCCGACGTCACGGAGACGACATTCGATCTCGCGACGGTGGATCCTGCACAGGTTTCGGTCAAGTACGGCGCCTTCCAGAATACCGAGAACACGACGGGTTCGCTGACCATCGAGGCTTCGAACAACGGGCTGACCCTCGCAATCGACGCCGAGGAGGGTGACAACCACCTGCGCGCCGCCTACACGGGAGCCTTTACGTTCGGATACGAAAGCCGGAACTACATCAAGGTGACCAAAGACGAGACGCCCGAAAGAGGCCGCCCTTGCCAAGCTATTCAACTACAAGAAGGGGTCTTCCAACATCGTGACGTTCGGCATGGTGGACGCCGAAGCTCCTGCCGACCTCATGGAGGGCAACTACGCGGTTTCGGTCAGTCTGACGGATTCGCAGCTCAAGGAGGGTTCGGTAGACCTTTCCCAATTGGTGCTGGGTCAGCCCGCGGCACAGATTCGCCTGTTCGACTACACACTCTACCAGACGTGGGACAACGCCAAGATCGGTGAAGGTGTCACCGGTACGATCACAGCAAAGCAGGAGGGAGACAAGACCTATCTGAAGATCGAAATGGCATATCCCAATGGTCCGAAGGTTGAGTGCGAATGGTCGGGCAACCTGACCACCGTAACGGAAGAGACGGACATGACTCCCGTGAAGCCGTTCGAACCGCGTCTCACGCTTACCAACTCGAGTGGGACCGTCACGAAAGAGAAGGCGCTGACCCGTCTCGAGCTCCGTCGTGAGAAAGAATACTCGCTGCGTGGTGGTGATCCGCAGTACGGAGGCGCCATTGTCGATGCTTACTGGTTCTATTTCGTAACCGAGGACTTCTCGGCAAGTGACAACATCGAGTCACGGGCTGCCGTTCCGCTGTTCATGATTCCAGCAGAGTACATCGGCAAGGAGGACATCGACCTGACTGTCATGAATGAGACTCTGCACTGGGCATTCGAATATCAAAACTCGAGTTTCCTCCAATACTCCTCCTACTCGGAAAACTACTCCATGTTCGGAAGCGTCATGGGCTATTGCCCCGAAGGAGCAAAAGCAACCGTGATCCAGAACGAAGACAAGACCTGGAAGGTGACCTTCTCGATGACCGATCGCGTAAAGACGACGTGGGGAAGCTCCGGCTATGGTTCTGAGGTACTCCTCGAGTGGGAAGGCCCCGCTACGAAGTACTCGGGGACCAAAACGAACGACCTCACGGACGAAGACTATTAATCGCTGAATCGGTAGGCCGACGGCCACCGAATCCCTCTGAATCGGGCCCGGTAACAGGGCGTAATACCGGGCCCGAAACGGGGGATTTTGGCCCACTCACCCGAGGGCCGACCGCCACCGACCGATCCCCGGCACACATATTCGTGTAAAACTCAAATTTTTTATGGTAAGAAAACTCCTCATTACACTAACGGTTATGCTGGGCGCCTGCCTCTCGGCCTTTGCGCAGCAGCTCCAGGTAACCGGAACGGTCAAGGACCACACCGGAAATCCGGTTGCAGGTGCCACCATCCTGGTCGAAGGATCGACCACGGGTACGACCTCGAACGCTGATGGCAGCTACTCTATCACGGCTCCCTCGGATGCCACGCTCCTCGTCTCTTTCATCGGCTATCAACCGCAGCAGATCGCTGTAGCCGGCAAATCCAGAATCGACATCACCCTCAAGGAGGACACCCAGTCCATCGACGACGTCATCGTCGTCGCATTCGGTACGGCCAAGAAAGAGGCCTTTACCGGATCGGCTACCGTGATCAAATCGGACGACATCGCCAAATCGCAACAGTCGAACGTTGCCCAGGCGCTGGCCGGTAAGGTCGCCGGTGTGCAACTGACGAACTCGTCGGGCCAGCCCGGTGCTGCCCCCGACATCCGCATCCGCGGTTTCAGCTCGCTCAACGCCGGCAACAGCCCGCTGTGGATCGTGGACGGCATGCCCTACTCGGGAGACCTGAACAACCTCAACCCGAACGACATCGAGACACTGACCGTGCTCAAGGACGCCGCATCGAACGCACTCTACGGTGCCCGCGGTGCCAATGGCGTCGTGATGGTCACGACCAAGAAGGCCAAATCGAAGGAGGCCATCATCACGGTCGATGCCAAATGGGGTGTAAACTCGCGCGCCGTCAAGGACTACGAGTACATCACCAATCCGGCACAGTTCTATGAAACGCACTACAATGCCCTGAAGAACTACTACCTCGACTCGGGCATGAGCGCCATGGAAGCGCACCTGAAGGCCAACCAGAACCTCACCGGCTCGGCCAACGACGGCGGTCTGGGCTACATGGTCTACACCGTTCCCGAAGGACAGGAGTTCATCGGTATCAACGGCAAGGTCAATCCGCAGGCGACGCTCGGACGCCGCCTCGTATACGAAGGCCAGGAATACTACGTACGCCCCGACGACTGGACCGACGCCGCATTCCGCACGTCGCTGCGTCAGGAGTACAACATCAGCATAGCCGGATCGGGTGACAAAACTTCGGTCTACGCATCGTTCGGATACCTCAACAACGAAGGTATCGCCTACAATTCGGACATGGATCGCTTCACGACCCGTCTGAAACTCGACTACCAGGCAAAAGAGTGGCTCAAGATGGGAGCCAACGCCACCTACGCCCGCTTCCACTACAATCAGATCGACGACGACGGTTCGAGCGGCAGCTCGGGCAACGTCTTCGCCTACACGACAACCATCGGCCCGATCTATCCGCTCTATATCCGCGACGGAAACGGCAACATACTCTACAACGAAGACGGCATCAAACTCTACGACTACGGCCAGAACGCCGGCATGGAGCGCTCGATCTTCACCAACAGCAACGCCCTCTCGGAGTCGCGCCTCAACACGCAGGCCTCCGAAGGAAACGCCTTCAACGGAACGGCCTTCTTCGACATCTCGTTCCTGAAGGACTTCAAGTTCACGTTCAATGCGGGTGTCACGCTCGATGAAACCCGCTCGACGGTGATCAAGAACCCCTACTTCGGACAGTTCGCCAGCGAGGAGGGTCTGCTCTCGAAGGGCCACTCGCGCCAGCTGGAGTTCAACACGCAGCAGATTCTGAACTACACGAAGCAGATTGGCCAGCACAATGTCAATGTGATGGTCGGTCACGAATACTACAATGCCAACACCTATGCGCTCTCGGCCAGCAAGAGCCACATGCTCACCGAGGACAACGATGAGCTGGCAGGTGCCATCATCGACAAGCAGAGCGCATCGTCCTATCGCACGGAGTACAACAACGAGGGTTACTTCGCCCGCGTGATGTACGACTACGCAAGCAAATACTTCTTCTCGGCATCGTTCCGCCGCGACGCCTCGTCGCGCTTCCACCCCGACCACCGCTGGGGTAATTTCTAGTCGCTCGGCGGCGCATGGATCATCACGCGCGAGGACTTCATGGCCAACACCCAGAGCTGGCTCGACAACCTCAAGCTGAAGGCTTCGATCGGTTCGCAGGGTAACGACAACATCGGTAACTTCCGCTACACGAACACCTACACGATCGAGAACGCCAACGGCGAGGTTTCGACGGTATTCAACGCCAAGGGTGCCGAGAACATCACCTGGGAGACCAACACCAACTTCAACGCCGGTATCGAGTTCAGCCTGCTGCAGGGCATGATCTCCGGAGGTGTCGAGTACTTCCTCCGCAAAACCACCGACATGCTGCTCTCGTTCCCCGTACCGCCCTCGATGGGCTACTCGTCATACTACGCCAACGTGGGCGACATGCACAACAGCGGTATTGAAATCGAACTCAACTACACCCCGATCCGCCGCGAAAAGCTGCAGTGGGACATCAACCTCAACATGACCCACCTGCGCAACCGCATCACGATGCTCCCGGCCGAGCGCCGCAACAAGGTGGTCGAGGGATACGAGGGTTACGTCAGCGGCACGACCTTCTACGGCGAGGGCCTGCCGATGTACACCTTCTACATGAAAAAATATGCAGGTGTTTCGGACGAGGGCAAGTCGATGTGGTACATGGACGAGACCGACTCGGAGGGCAACCTCACGGGACGCCGTGTGACGACCACCGAGTTCGCCAAGGCCACCGACTACCTCTGCGGCGATCCTATTCCGGATCTCTACGGCGGTTTCGGCACCTCGCTGAACTTCTACGGCTTCGACCTGAGCGTGGCATTCACCTACCAGATCGGCGGTCTGGCCTATGACTCGGGATATGCGGCTGCCATGTACTCGCCGGCCAACAAATCGACGGGTATGAACTGGCACAAGGACATCCTGAACGCCTGGACCCCCGAGAACTCGACGTCGAACATTCCGCGTCTGCAGTACGAGGACCAGAACCAGAACGCCCAGTCGGACCGCTTCCTGATGGACGCCAGCTACCTCAACCTGCAGAACATCAACTTCGGATATACGCTGCCCTCGAAGATCACCCAGAAGTTCGGGGTCGATCGGGTGCGTATCTACCTCGCCTGCGAGAACGTCTACTATTGGTCCAAGCGTCAAGGATTCGATCCCCGCTACTCCTACTCGGGAGCTACGTCTCAGGCAACCTACTCGCCGGTTCGTACGATTTCGGGCGGCATCAACATTCAGTTCTAACGCTTAAACCGGAAATTACGCAATGAAAAACATACTGAAAATATCGGCTGCGGCAGTTGCGACGACCTTACTGCTCAACAGCTGCATCAAAGAAGCCACGCCCACGGAGGTCGCCACGGAGGATCAGGTGACCCTCGAGACGCAGGTCCGCGGTATCCCGGCCGCCCTCGTACAGGCCGGTTCGACGGGCTATGCACAGCAGGGGGCTGCCTGGGACTTCTCGCTCCCGGCCATCCACCTCGCTACGGAATCGATGACCGGTGACCTGGTCGTAACGGGCAACATCGGCTACGACTGGTTCGGACAGTGGGGGACGAACGACGCTCTCGGCTCGGACTATGCCGTAGGCGCCCTCACCTGGAACAACTACTACACGTGGATCATGATGGCCAACAACGTGATCAACCTGATCGACGCATCGGATCTCTCGTCACTCGGAGCCACGGAGCGCTCCTACCTGGGCTTTGCCTACGCCTACCGTGCGATGTTCTACTTCGATCTGGTACGTCTGTACGAATTCAAGGAGAACACGGTGACCAAGGCCGACAACCTGTTGGGATTGGGCGTGCCCATCATCCTGCCCTCGACGACCGAGGCCGAGGCCAAGAACAATCCCCGCGCCAAGGTGGACGACATCTACGACACGATCATCTTCCCCGACCTCGACACGGCCGAGGAGCTGCTCTCAACCTTCACGCCCTCGGACAAGTACACCATCAGCCTGCCGCTCATCTACGGCATGAAGGCCCGCGCCTATCTGGAGCGCGGCACGGCGAAGAACGACGCGGAAGCCTACAAGAAGGCTGCCGAATATGCCCGCAAGGCCATCACCGCAAGCGCCTGCACGCCGCTGACGCAGGAGCAGTGGGAGGACCCGACGAACGGCTTCAACAACGCCACCTCGAACAACGCCTGGATCTGGGCCCTGGCCCTCCCGAGCGAGAGTGTCTCGAACCTCTTCTGCTTCACGGTACACATGAGCTGCGAGAACGACTGGGCGCCCTATCACGCAGGCCGCGGCATCAACCGCAACCTCTACAACAGCATCGACACGCGCGACTTCCGCCGCCACTCGTGGCTCGATCCGGACCGCAACTCGTATGCCTACAAAAGCTGCCGCGAGGACAGCGAGACCTATTTCGCACAGAGCCTGGCAGACTACGCCAACATCAAGTTCCGTCCGGCACAGGGCAACTACAAGGACTACAAGGTGGGCGGAGCCGCCGACCACTGCTGCATGCGAGTCGAGGAGATGTACTTCATCGAAGCCGAAGCTACGGCACAGGGCGGCGACCTGCCGGGCGGCATCAAACTGCTCAACGAGTTCATGACCAACTACCGCATGATGAACGGCGCTACCTATGACTGTACGGCCAAATCCTCGACACTCGAAAGCTTCGTCAATGAGCTCATGCTCCAGAAGCGCATCGAATTCTGGGGCGAAGGCATCGTCATGTACGACATGAAGCGACTGAACATGTCGAGCAAGCGCGGCTACGTGGGCACCAACGCTCCGGCTTCGTATCGTCTGAACGTCGATGGACGCGCTCCCTACTGGAACATCGTCATCACGCGCGGCGAGACGCAGAACAACCCGATCATCGCCACCCAGAACAATCCCGACCCGTCGGGCCTCATCGAACCGTGGAAGGGATAATGGACCCGAACACCGATTAAATAACATCTAAAACAGATCACTGTGAAGACATTCAAATATATCATTTGGGCATTGCTGGCGACCTTCGCCCTCGCCGGATGCTCGGACGACCCGACCTACACGCCCGGATCCGAAGAGGACCCGGACAACTACGGCGTCTATTTCCCGACCCAAACCTCCCCGACGGAGGTGGAGGTCGATCCCTCGGAAAAGGCGGAAGTCACCTACAAGGTGCGCCGTACGAAGCTCACCGAAGCCATCACGGTCCCCGTCGTCATTACGACGAGCGAAGAGGGCATCTTCGAGATCGACCCGATCGTGTTCGGCCCCGGTGAATCGGAGACCGAATTCAAGGTGACCTTCGACAAGGCCGTCGAGGGTACGACCTACACGTGCGATATCCGCATCGAGGATCCGCACTACATCTCGCTCTACGGCCCGAAGGATACCGGGCTCTCGTTCTCGGTGATCCGCGCCGGCTGGGAGCTGGTGAAGAGCGAAGACGGCACAGCCACCAAGGGCAAATGGCGTGACGAGGTCATCAGCAACCTCTACTCGCTCAACTCGGCCGGATTCAACCCCTACCCGGAGATCGAGATGGAGATCTACCAGCGCACGGACATCCCGGGCTACTACCGCATGAAGGTTTACGGCAACGACCTGATAACGGCACTGGCCGGAGGCGCATCGGTAGCTTTCGAGGGCCGTGACGTCTACACGATCATCGATGCGCGCGATCCGCAGAAGGTCTACATCCCCTACCAATCGACCGGTCTGACACTCAACTCCGCCGACGGAGAGATCCGCATCGCGTCGAACGTGGCCGAGAACTTCTCGATGGACGAGTCCACGGGCCAGTACGGCACACTGGTGGACGGAGTCATCACTTTCCCCATACAGAGCATCATGCTTGAGTTCTCGAGCGCTTCCGGCTCATTCTACTACGGCAACCGCGCGGGCATGCACCGCATCCTGCTGCCGGGTGTCGTGGTTCCCGACTACACGGTAACGCTTTCGAAGGGTGAACCGGCCGACGGCGTAGTCGAAATCAGCGCCACGATGGCTGCCGACGCCCGCACGATGAAGTATGCGATCTTCGAGGGAGCCATGGACGACGGACAAGCCAACCTGAAGGCCCAGGACATGGATGCCAACAAGGAGACCCCGGGCACGTTCGACGGCGAGATCACCGAATCGAGCACCATCCGCGTCGAGAATCTGGAGACGGGCAAATACACGCTCGTTGGATGCGTCTACGACGAGGAGGGCACCATGCGTACCTACGCATACGTTTCGTTCGGCTATATCGCCAAGGGCGATGAGAAACCGGTGATCCTCACCATGGGTCTCGAGGCCACGAACGAATTTGCCGGACAGGGCATCACCCCGGACAACTCGGCCAAATTCTACGCCTATGGCGAGGAGATCGAATCGGTGACCTACGGACTCTTCCGCTCCAGCAAGATCCAGGACATGGACCGGAACGAACTGCTCAACTCGCAGGGCAGGGCCTTCACCAGCGAGCAGCTCGAAGCGCTCAACAACGGCGGGCTGAGCTTCATGCTCACGGGCCTGAACGGCAACAGCGAGTACACCCTGCTGCTGCGGGCCAACAACGGGTACGTCACCAAGATTCTGGAGGAGACCTACCACACGACGGGTACGTTCAACCCGGGTCTGGAGACCTTCACGTACGCCGACTTCCTGGCCGAAGACGAGCAGCCGACCTTCGAGGAGCTGATCTCCACGAAGTGGAACTACTACGCTATCGACGCCTCGCAGCAGCAGAACCTCGTCCGCCACAAGATCGGCCAGGTGACGATGCGCGAGCATGAGGAAGCCTCTGCAGGACTGGGCAAGAAAGCCGTAGGCATCACGGGTCTCTCGGGCGTCGAATTCGAGTCGGGCGGCGAGATTATCGGTATTTACATGCCGAAGGAGAACTACTACAAGGGTTACTACGGAGCTCTGGACCTGCTGACCAACCAGACGCTGACCACGGGTGTCTACAAGAACAAGGAGACCTACCTGGGCTTCGCGCTTGATGACCTTTCGGGCATCTACTTCGGACAGTGCATGTTCATGGGAGCCGTTGCCGACGGATACCTCTACTGCGTACCCTCGCAGATCATGCTTCAGCAGGAGGGCCTCAACTTCACCTTCTTCTTCACGGGTACGATGACCGACATCGTCACGCTGATGTACGACATGATGCTTGTGGACGAGAGCAAGGACATGGGTGGTATCCCGGGAGCTGCCGTACAGCGCGTGGCCGAGATCCGCAAGGCCCTGCTCGAAGGCTTCCGTCCGGGCAACTTCGTTGAACTGCCTCAGTTCAGCGGAACACCGGGCCACCTCGAGACGGTTCTGCCGGCCCTGCCCGTAAACCTCGCATCGGATCCGATGCCGGCATCGGCACCGTCGCTGAAGAAGGCCCAGGTGAAGACCTCCGTAGTCCGGGGCACCGCCCAGACCGCGACTGCCGGCAACGGACTGGTCAAGACAGCGGTTCGCGCCAAGTAACGGACGCAAGCAGAATAATCCGGAGGGAGAGACCGGCGTTTCGGCATAAAGCCGATCTCTCCCCTTCCTCCGAAAAAAATATGCCGACCATACAATGAAAACAAATATGCAGAACACCAAGAAATTTCTGATTCTCGCGACCTTGATGCTTGCAGCCTGCACCTCCGATCCGTTCCAGGAGTCGCCCGATGCAGTGGACCAGGCCACAACGATTGCCGAGGCCAAAATATGCAACAGCTCCGAGAACGCATTCAAAGGCAAGCTGATAGCAAAGTTCAACGACGAGGCGATCCCCGCACTCGAGCAGGCCGCAGGCCGCTATGCGACAACCCGCTCGGCAATGACCCGTTCGGGCATCGAATCGCTGGACGAGATTCTCGCAGCCATCCACGTCACCTCGATCGAGCGCGTTTTCCCCGTAGGCAAGAAGGAGGCTCGCACCCGTGAGGCCGGACTCCACAAGTGGTATATCCTCGAATTTGACAAGGAACAGGATCTCGACGAAGCCGCACGCATGCTGGCCGGAGTAGCCGAAATATCGAAAATCCAGTTCAGTCTGGAGCGCAAAAAGATGTACGACGGCAAGGTATATCCGTTCCAGGATGCCCCCCACGGCCAGACCCGCGCCCTGGTGACGTCGGACTTCAACGACCCGAACCTCTTCTGGCAGTGGCACTACATCAACAATGCCGACCAGGCCATCGCAACCGAGGCCGTTGCAGGAGCCGACATCAATGTGGCCGATGCATGGAAACTCACGGGCGGCAGCAACCAGGTCATCGTGGCTATCGTGGACGAGGGCGTGAAGTACACGCACCCCGACCTGGCGGCCAACATGTGGACCAACCCCGAGCCCAGCGAGGAATACGGTTATCAGGACATCCACGGCTACAACTTTGCCGATAACGGCCCGATTACGTGGGACAAGCTGGAGACCCTGCCCAACGGTCAGACAGACGGCGACTCGAGCCACGGCACACACGTGGCCGGAACCGTCGCCGCCGTGAACAACAACGGTATCGGCGTGGCCGGTGTGGCCGGCGGTACGGGCAACGGCGACGGCGTACGCCTGATGTCGTGCCAGGTATTCTCGGGTACGACCAATCCGTCGGACGAGGTTATCAGCCGGGCCATCAAGTATGCAGCCGACCACGGAGCATCGATTCTCCAGTGCTCGTACGGCTCCTCGGCCAACTTCACCTCCGACCGCCAATACGAAGAGAACTCGCCGCTGGAGATAGAGGCTCTGCTCTACTTCATGGAACAGAACAACTGTGCAGCCCTGGACGGCGGTCTGGCCATCTACTCGGCCGGAAACGAGTCGAAGACGATCTCGAACTTCCCGGGCGGCTACAGCAAGTGTATCTCGGTAACGTCGGTCGGCCCCGACTGCCTGCCCGCCTACTACACCTGCTACGGTCAGGGTTGCAACATCGCCGCTCCCGGCGGTGAGACCATCGGATTTGTCGGCGGCGAACGTGCCGGCGTGCTTTCCACGACCTGCTCGGAGCTGACCGGTTCGGACTATGGCTACATGCAGGGAACGTCGATGGCCTGCCCCCACATGTCGGGTGTTGCGGCGCTGGGTCTCTCCTACGCCTTGAGCAAGGGAAAGCACTACACGCGCGAAGAGTTCATCTCGATGCTCCTGACAGCCGTAAACGAAATCGACTCACGCTTTGAAGGCATCAAGTCCACGGGAGCCAAGATCAACCTGGAGGACTACCGCGGCAAGATGGGTACGGGCCTCACGGACGCCTACCAGCTGCTCATGCAGATCGAAGGTACGCCCTGTCTGAAGGTCTCGACCAACAAACTCGAGCTCATCACCCTGACCAAGCACTTCGGCGGTTCGGCTCAGGACCTGACCTATCTGAATGTCGAGATGTCCGAGGAGGACATGCAGAAACTCGGCATCACCTCGGCCCCGAAGATGTACAACGGCCAGCTGATGATCAAGTGTACGAAACCGGGAGTCGCCCGCATCAAGGTGAGCGCTGTCGGCGGCGGTACGCGTCCGGGGTCGGAGACGATCATGGGAGGTATAGAGATCTCCAAGGAGTTCGCCATCATCGCCCGCGAAACGGGCGCCGAGAATGGCGGTTGGTTATAATAAACTATAGCGCATAAACAGTCAATGAAAAAGTATATTTATCATCTGCTCGCAGCCACGCTGCTCGTATTCTTTGTCGGATGCTCGGAAGACGACGGACCGACGGTCGCCCCGAGCGTTGTGGGCGAATGGCACCTGACCACCTGGAACGCAGAGACGCCGACCGACTTCGACATCTACATGGAACTGAAATCGGACGGAACGTTCAACCTCTTCCAGAAGTACCAGACGTCGGCATTCGTTTGCTACACGGGTAACTACAGTGCAACGGCAAACCTGCTGACGGGTCGTTACAACGACGGTGCAAGCTGGGGTTCGAAGTATACCTACGAAGTGAACGGGGACAAGCTGACGACTACCAGCGAGACCTCGACCGCCGAGGTGAGCGTCTACACGAAGACCACGATTCCGGACGAGGTCCGGAATGCTCCGGTTGTCCGGTCCGAGGCAGCTCCGGCCGACTTCGGGCGCTTCCTCTAATCGCGGAGAAGCGGAACGACGAAGAGGGCAGACCTGACAACGGTCTGCCCTCTTTCCGTCGTGGCGGAGACGACTGACCGCACAACACGCCGCTGCAGGGGTGTCCAGTGAGCCATACGGCACCCCTCGGGTGGTCCGTTCGGGAACGAAAGAGGACCTCTGACCGCGCAACACGCAACAAATCGATGCCCCGTCGGCCAGGAGGGACGCGAAGTGCAAAAACGGCAGCGTATCCAACCTGCCCGACTGGCATCCAAACAAAAGCGGGCCGGCAATAAATGCCGACCCGCTTCGGATGTCGGAATCGGGATCAGAACATGTAGTCCCAGGCCGGGAGTTGCTCCGGACGGCTGTCAGCCGCCTTCCGGGAACGCTCATCCAGATAGCGGCGGTTGATCACGATCCGGAACATGTACTCGTCGAACCACGCATCGGTAAAGGTCATGTATCCCTTGTGACCTGCATCGGGTCCCCAGCTGTTCTCGAACTGCCACTTGAGCGGGAGATCGTTCTCGTCGGTATCGACGGCGATGAGGGCCATGGCATGAGCCGAACCGCTCTGCCGCGTCAGGATCCGGGCCTTCTTGTCCATGTCGAGGCGTATGCCGAAGAGCGAGGCGTAGTCGAACATCTCGGGATCGCAGACCCCCGAAGCCGAATCATACTGCTTGACGTCGCACGAAGCGTACATCGCCTCACCGGCCTTGATCGAGGCAATGGCCGCCCGTTTGATCACATCGTTCGGCAGGTTGAGATAGACCCAGTTGATACCCTCGACCGTATTGCGGTAGTTGCTGATCTCGTAGACCTTGTAGTACTCGCGCGTCGGGTCGTTCATGATCATCACATAGGAGCGGGGATCGTAATCGTCCGGGATGCAGCTGCGGTAAAACTCAAGCGGCGTGGTGTGCAGCGTGCGGACCTCGCCCGACGTGGTTTCGTAACGCCACTCGAACTCCGTGGGAGGCTCGCCGAGGCAGAGTGCCAGCACGCGGTAGACCTCCTTCAGGACCCCGCGCTTGGTCTCGGCCAAACGGTCGGTTCCAACACCCCGGGCCGCCAAATCGCGCAGTTCGTAGCCGCCGCGGCGCAGCAGTTCCTTGAGCACCGTGCGCATCTGCGACGTGTTGTTCGAATGGGCCGTCTCAGGCATGACCTCGCGGGGGACCACACCGTATTTCCCGGCCACGTTGTAAAAAAGATTCCACACACCGCCGTCATCGACCGGCGACTTGAAGAAAAACTCCACATCGCGGTCGGTCATCGGCCGGTCGGCCGTCGCAAGGACATTCTCCAGAAAGAGGTTACTCTTCTCAAAGAGGTCCCAGAAATAGCAGAAGTTGTGCGAGAAGTCGAAATCGGCCACACCGAGACGTTCGATCACCGCGGGTCGCAGCACATTCATCGAGGTGAACATCCAACAACGTCCCGACTGTTTCTGGTCGGTGATACCCTTCACCGCTACGCGGTACTTGAAATAGTGGTCCGTACGACCCTGCAACGCACGGTTCAGGGCCAGTTTCTTGAGGTTCGCCTCATTGGTGAGGATGTTCTGCAGCGCAGTGGTCTGCGGGTCCTTGACAAACGAACGGCGAATCTCGTTCAGGTCGTTTTCCGTCAGCTCCTGGGCCGACACGGCGAGTGCTGCCGAAGCGAGCACCGCCGAAAGCAGGATTTTCTTCATGGCTTGCATCCGGTTATTCGGGTTGTTGTCCAAAGATACGAAACTTAGATGATTTCCACACGCCGCAAGGACAAAAAAGCACACTTTTCGCCAACAACTCGAGGTAACTTAAGAAAATAATTATTACCTTTGTCCCCGCAATCGGGAGAGATGCAGGAGTGGTTGAACTGGCCCGCCTGGAAAGCGAGTAAACCCCAAAAGGGTTTCAGGGGTTCGAATCCCCTTCTCTCCGCAATAAGGAAGAGGATGCGGATCGGCCGTTGGCCGATCCGCATTTTTCCTTCCTGCCATCCTCCGAACAATGCCGCGGCAGAAGCGGCAGAAAACCGGCACCCGTCCCGAAATCCGGTCCGGGAAATCGCCCCGTTCGTCGATACAATCGCCCCGCTGGTCTATTTCAATTGGAAGCACACGCGGGAACAGGTAGCTTTGCGTCAAAACCGAACGAAATGAAACGCAAACTGCTCATCGGATTCATCGCCCTGCTGGGCTGGCAGATGGCTGCAGCGCAGGATACCCCGAAGATCTGGACTCTCCGCGAATGCCTCGATTATGCACTGGAAAACAACATCCAGCTGCAACAGAGCCGCAACGAAATGCTCTCGGGAGTCGAGGATACGAAGGAGGCCCGATCGGCACTCTTCCCTTCGCTGACCGCCTCAACCTCGCAGGGGTATACAAACTACCCCTCGTCCCAGGCCACCGACCGCAACAGCTATACGGGCACCTACGGCATCGAGGCCGGCATGACGCTCTACAACGGCGGGAAACTCCGCACGGCAGTCAAACGGCAGCAGGTACAGAACCGCATCGACGAGCTCTCGGTCGAGGAGACTGCCAACGACATCCGCATAGCCATCGTCGAGGCCTACATGCAGTGTCTCTATGCCATGGAGTCTGTTACGGTGAACCGCAGCACGGCCGACGCCTCGAAGGCCCAGCGCGACCGCGCCGAGCAGATGTGGCACGCGGGATCGATCAGCAAGGTCGATTTCGCCCAGTTCGAAAGCCAGTATGCAAGCGACCGCTATCAGGTCGTCGTTGCCCTCTCCTCGCTCGACAACTACAAGCTCCGTCTCAAGCAGCTGCTCGAACTCGATATCACGGACCAGATCGAGCTGGTGGCCCCTTCGGTCGGGGAGCAGGAGTTCCTCACACAGCTTCCGGAAAAGACCGAAGTCTATGAGACGGCACTCGAAGCCATGCCGGAGATCGCCCGCGGCAAACTCTCCATCGAGGCGGCCGAACTGGAAATCCGCGAGGCGAAGTCGGGATTCCTGCCGTCGCTCTCGCTCACGGCCGGAATCGGAACGGGACACATGTCGGGAAGCAGCTTCGAAAGCGGCACGCAAATTTGGAACCGCTTCAACGAAAACGTGGGGCTGACGCTGAGCATCCCCATCTTCTCGAACCGCAAGAACCGCACGGCGGTGAACAAGGCCCGGCTGGCCGCCGAGAACAGCCGCCTCACGTGGCTCGACCTGAAGAAGACGCTGCTCGAGGAGGTCGAGGGAGCCTATCTCGATGCCGTATCGGCTCAGTCGCAGTATGTCGCAGCAGCAGAGAAGGAGCGCTACGCACAGCAGAGCTACGAACTTACGAGCGAACAGTTCGCCGTGGGCATGAAAAACACGGTCGAGGTAATCACGGCCCAGAACGAGCTGACGGCGGCCCGTCAGGAGGTGCTGCAGGCCAAATACATGGCCCTGCTCAACATCGAACTGCTGAACATCTACCAGGGCCGCGAAACAGAGGTCAATTATTAAAAACGCGATAGACGATGAAACGGAAAAAGACGCTTATCACGGCGGTTGCCGCCGTGGTGGTGGTCGGCGGGGCATGGCTGCTGCTGCGCACGCCGAAACGGGACGGAATCACACTCGAGACGGCCGAGACATGCCGCATCACGATCCGGAACTCGGTCATGGCCACCGGTACGGTGGAACCGGTCACGGAGGTGGATGTCGGTACGCAGGTATCGGGCATCATCGACAAACTCTACGTGGACTACAACGACGTGGTATATGCCGGACAACTGATCGCCGAGATGGACAAGGTGACGCTCGAGGCCGAATTGAAACAATCGGAAGCCGAACTGGCCAGCAGCAAGACCGAATACGAATACCAGACGAAAAACTACGCGCGAACCCGGACACTGCACGAAAAGGAGCTGGTCAGCGATGCCGAGTATGACGAGGCATTCTACCAGTACGAAAAATCGCGCAACGCCTACGAACAGGCCCAGGCTGCCATCGTCAAGGTAAGGCGGAATCTGGCCTATGCGACCATCACCTCGCCCATCGACGGCGTGGTCATCAGCCGGGCCGTGGAGGAGGGACAAACCGTGGCGGCCAGCTTCGAGACCCCGACGCTCTTCACCATCGCGCAGGACCTGACACAGATGCAGGTCGTGGCCGATGTGGACGAGGCCGACATCGGGCAGGTCCGGGACGGACAGCGCGTGGAATTCACGGTTGATGCCTACCCCGAAGACACGTTCGAGGGCACCGTACAGCAGGTCCGCCTCGAGGCGACGACCGAATCGAGCGTAGTGACCTACGAGGTGGTGATCTCGGCATACAACCCCGACCTGAAGCTCAAACCGGGGCTGACGGCCGATGTCACGATCTACACTCTCGAAAAGGAGAATGCCCTGGCCGTGCCGACAAAAGCGCTGCGCTTTGTCCCCGATGTCGAACTGCTTTCCGAACTGGGTGTGACCGTAGCCGCCGAGGGAGACTCCGAACCGGGCAAGCGCGAACTATGGGTGAAGAGCGGTGACACGCTGACCCCGCGCTACGTCACGGCAGGTGCGGCAAGCGGAGACCTGACCGAAATCATCGACGGACTCACAGACGGCGAGGTGGTAGCGGCGGACCTGACGGCAACATCGGCCTCCCTGACGACGGCAAGTGCCGAACGCAGCCCCTTCATGCCCTCACCTCCGGGAGGAGACAAGAAAGAAATAACCGGTGCCCCGCCCCGAATAACGGGGCAGAGGGCCGGGCGCAAGGAGACAACCAAACAACAACGGAATCATGAACAAAGAGGTTATTCGGCTGGAAGAGATCCGGCGTGATTTTCGGGTCGGCGGCGAGACGGTACACGCCCTGCGCGGCATTTCTTTCACGATCCGCGAAGGAGAATTCGTCACCATCATGGGAACCTCCGGATCGGGGAAATCGACCCTGCTGAACACGCTCGGCTGTCTCGATACGCCGACCTCGGGCGAATACTATCTCGACGGCGTGGCTGTCCGCACGATGGACAAGAACCAGCGGGCCACATTGCGCAACCGCAAGATCGGATTCGTCTTTCAGAACTACAACCTGTTGCCCAAGACCACGGCGATCGAAAATGTCGAACTGCCGCTCATGTACAATTCCTCCTGTACGGCTTCGGAACGTTACCGCCGGGCCGTGGAGGCGCTTCGCGCCGTCGGTCTGGGCGACAGGTTACTGCACAAGAGCAACCAGATGTCGGGAGGACAGATGCAGCGCGTGGCCATCGCGCGCGCCCTGGTGAACGACCCGGCGGTGATCCTGGCCGACGAGGCGACGGGAAACCTCGACACCCGAACGAGTTTCGAGGTGCTGGTGCTCTTCCAGCAACTCCATGCCGCGGGGCGCACGATCATCTTCGTGACCCATAATCCGGAGATCGCGCGCTACAGCAGCCGCAACATCACGCTCCGCGACGGACGCATCACGGACGACGTCCGCAACGACCATATTCTGAGTGCAGCCGAAGCTCTTGCCCGGCTGCCCAAAACCGACGACTGATCCATGAATTTCGCGAATCTTTTCAAAATTGCCGTCAAGGCACTGAGCAACAACAAGCTGCGCGGTTTCCTGACGATGCTCGGCATCATCATCGGCGTGGCATCGGTCATCACGATGCTCGCCATCGGACAAGGGTCGAAACGGAGCATACAGGCCGAAATCAGCGAGATGGGATCGAACATGATCATGATCCATCCGGGCGGCGACATGAAAGGCGGCGTCAGGCTCGACGCCGCCGACATGGAGTCACTCAAGCTGCAGGACCTGGAGGACATCCGCGACAAAACGCGCTACGTGAACTACGTCTCCCCGATGGTGAACAGTTCGGGCCAAGCCATCTGCGGGGCCAACAACACCCCGACAACGATCTATGGCGTGAACACCGACTATCTGGAGATCCGGCGCTACAAGGTGGCCGACGGGGACACCTTCTCCGAACAGGACATACGCACCGCAGCAAAGGTCTGCCTGATCGGCAAGACGGTCGCCGACGAACTTTTCCCCGACGGCACCAATCCCGTGGGCCGCGTGATCCGCTTCGGTACAATTCCCCTCCGCATCGTAGGCGTGCTCGAAAGCAAGGGCTACAACAGTATGGGCATGGACCAGGATGACCAGATCATCGCTCCCTACACCACAGTACAGAAGCGCATCCTCGCCATCACCCACCTGCAGGAGATCGTCTGCTCGGCACTGACAGAGGGATATACCGACCAGGCCATCGACGAGATCACGGAGATCCTGCGCACGAACCACAGGCTCAAGGAGAGCGACGAAGACGACTTCTCGATCCGCTCGCAGCAGGAACTCTCGTCGATGATGACCTCAACGACCGACATGATGACGGTGCTGCTGGCCGCCGTGGCAGGCATCTCGCTGCTCGTGGGCGGCATCGGCATCATGAACATCATGTACGTGTCGGTCACCGAGCGCACCCGCGAGATCGGACTGCGCATGTCGATCGGCGCCAAGGGGCGCGACATTCTGGCACAGTTCCTCATCGAATCGATCCTCATCAGCGTGACGGGCGGTCTGATCGGCGTGCTGCTGGGTATCGGTGCGGCTGTCATCGTCAATCACGCCGCCGCCTTCCCGATCTACATCCAGCCGTGGAGCGTCTTCCTCTCGTTCGCGGTCTGCACCCTCACGGGCGTCTTCTTCGGATGGTATCCCGCACAGAAGGCCGCCATGCTCGATCCGATCGAGGCAATCCGCTATGAATAGTCGCAACAATTCCGTAACTTTGCGGTGAGATGAACATCCTGCAATCAAAATATACGGGGTATCTGGTCCACATCACGACATGGGCCGTAATCTTCGGCATACCGCTCTTCGTCACGGCGCCCAACCGCCCGCTGATGCAGGGCCCGGAGTACGTGCGCTTCCTGCTGGTGACCATCTCGTTCATGGTGGTCTTCTACACGAACTACTTCCGGCTCATCGAACGGCACCTCTTCACACGGCATCCGGGCCGGTTTCTGGGCTGCAACCTCGTGCTGATAACCGTCGTGATTGCCTTGCTGCACCTGTTTTTCCGATTCATCCTGCCACCGCCAGACATGGTCGGCATGCGTATGCCCGAGCACCCGTGGCTGCATGCCATGCGCTTCTTTGCCGGCAACGCCATCCTCTACCTGCTCGTGGTGGCAATAAGCGTAGCCATCCGGATGACAGGAAGCTGGTACAAGGCCGAAACGGCCCGGCAGCGCCTCGAACACAGCCGAACCGAAGCCGAACTGCAACAGCTCAAAAGCCAGTTGAACCCGCACTTCCTGTTCAACACGCTCAACAACATCTACTCGCTCATACAGATCGACACCGCACGGGCCCAGCAGGCGGTCCACGACCTGAGCCGGATGCTGCGTTACGTGCTCTACGACAGCAGCTGTCCGACCGTGCCCCTGAGCGCCGAGATCGACTTCCTGCGCGACTACATCGAGCTGATGCGCATCCGCCTGCCGCGCCACGTCCGGGTATTCGTCTCGCTGCCCGACGAACCGTCGCAGACGCCCGTAGCGCCGCTGCTGTTCATCTCACTCGTGGAGAACGCCTTCAAGCACGGAGTAAGCAACGAAAAGCCGTCGTATATCACCATCGACATCCACGAGATCGGCGACCAGTTGATCTGCAAGATCAAGAACAGCTACTTCCCGAAGGCCGAATCGGACCGCAGCGGCTCGGGAATCGGCCTTCAGAACCTGGTCAAAAGGCTTCGGATGATCTATCCGGAACGCCACACCTTCGAATACGGACTTGCCGGCGAAGCCGACTATCAGGCCCTGCTGTGCATCAAACTGCGAAAAAAATGAACTTGAAACTGCACTGTGCCGTCATCGACGACGAACCGCTGGCCGTGGAACTGATGGAGTCCTACGTCCGGCGGACGCCGTTTCTACAGCTCGAAGGCTCGTTCGGAAGCGGAAAAGCCGCCTTCGAAGCGTTGCGCGAGAGCCCGGTGGACCTGCTCTACTGCGACATCCAGATGCCCGAACTGAACGGCATGGACCTCACGCGGATGCTGCCGGAAGCTACCCGCGTGATCTTCACGACAGCCTTCAGCCGCTACGCTGTCGAGGGGATTCCGGGTCAATGCCCTGGACTACCTGCTCAAGCCGATCAGCTACGCCGATTTTCTGGCAGCCTCACAAAAGGCTCTCGCATGGTTCGAGATGCAGACCCGGGCCCAGGCAGCCGAACCCCCTCATCCGACTCCGGCCGCATCCGCGCCGAGGAGCATCTTTGTCCGAACCGAATACCGGCTTCAGCAGATCGATTTCGACCATATACTCTACATCGAAGGGCTCAAGGATTACGTGAAAATCCACACCGAAGGAGAGACGCACCCCATCCTTTCGCTCACCAGCCTCAAGACACTCGAAGAACAACTCCCCGCCGACCGCTTCATCCGCATCCACCGCTCGTACATCGTCCAGCCGTCGAAGATCCGCACGATCGAGCGCAACCGCATTGTCTTCGGCAAGGAGTACATCCCGATCTCGGAGGGATACCGCCAGGCCTTCTTCGATTTCCTGGCCGCCCATTCGCTGCTCCAGTAACAGCGGGTCAGCGCCCCGTGACCCGCATGTAGCGGGCCAGCGAGGTACGGTAGGCGGCGCAGGCCGACGTCATCTCGTCGCGGCTGCGCGCATAGAGCGTCTCGGCATCGAGCAGTTCGGTCAGCGAGGAGGTCCCCGCCGCATAGAAATCCCGGTTCTGCCGCAGGTTCTCGGTGGATGAGGCCACCGAACGTCGTGCCAGCGCAATCTGCGCATAGGCCTCCTGCACCTCGCACCAGGCCCGCTCGATCTCCACGGCCAGCATCTCGCGGGCCTGCAGGCGCTCGTTCTCGGCCCGCTGCTCCTCGAGGCGCGCCCGTTTCAGAGCATGGGCGCCGCCCCACCAGTCGGAGATAGGGACCGATACCTGGGCGAAAACCATGCCGTCATCCACATTCTTGTCCATCAGGTTGTAGTAGAGATACCCGGCACCGATCCCGACGGTCGGGAGCCGCTTGCCGCGCTCCATGCGGGTCTGATAGCGTTGCGCCTCGACGTTCTTCTCGGCAAGCAGATACTCGGCCCGGTTGTCGAGCGCCTCCTCCACCGGGACGTAATATGGCGCCGGATCCTCGGGCTCGCCGTATTCGGCCGCCGCAACGTCGAACGTCCGCCAGTCGGCCCCGACATGCTGCGCAAGGAGCATTCGCACCACCTTGAGCCCGTTTTCGGCCGTCAGCCGGTTTGAAGCCACCTCCTGCTGCCGCAGTTCGACGCGCAACAGGTCGTTCGAGGTCACGATCCCGGCCCGCACCGAGAGTTCCACCTGACGGCGGATCTCCCCGAGCTGCCGATCGACGGCATCGAGTGTCGCCAGATTCTCTCGGATCGAGACGATCTGCCAGAAGTAGGCATCGGTCTGCTCGCGGACCTCGCCCTCGGTCTTGCGCAGTTGAAGACGCCCTACCTCCTCGCCCAGCCGGGCCAGTTTGTTGCCATTGACGATCTTCAACCCCGCGAACAGAGGCTGCACGGCCGTCACGCTGCCCATGGCACCGCGCTTGACAAGCGAGAGCGGCATGCTGACCGCACCCATCTGAGGCAGCGAGAGGGCGAAGTCAGCCTGCAGCAGACCATGCTGGGCCTGGAACACGCCCCCCGAGGCCGTGATCTGCGGGAAGTAGGAGGTGAAAGCCTCCCGGCGGGTCTGGAGAGCCTGTTCAAGTTCGAGTCGCGACGAGGCGAGCGTACGGTTATGTTCGACGGCCGCAGCACGGCATTCATCGAGGCTGAGGGTCTGGGCGGCTGCAGGGGAAATGCCCAACAGGGCACCGCAGAGCCACAGGCATGCAATCTGTTTTTGCGTCTTCATCATTTGTATATTTTGGAATAGAGAACCGGCAGGATCGTGACCACGAGCACGAGCGACCCGATGCCGCCGGCAAAGATCGTGACACCGACCGGAGCCCAGAAGGTGCTCCCGCCGAGGATCATCGGCACGACGCCCACGGCCGTGGTGGCCGTCGTCAGGAAGATCGGGACCATGCGCCGCTTGCCGGCGTCGTAGGCGGCCAGGCGCGCCGACCAGAGGGAGAACTTGCGTTTCTCCTCGGCATGCTGGTACATCAGGATCACGTTGCGGACGATCATGCCCAGCAGGGTGATGAAGCCCAGCACGGAGGTCAGGCCGATCGTGAAGTCCGAGAGCCACAGTCCCACCATCGCACCAAACAGACACAGGCTCATCGAGAGCATCACGACGATCGAGATGCCGAACTTGCGGAAGTTGATGAGCACAAAGAAGAAAATGATGACCAGTGAGATACCGAGCCCGCTGAAGATCGGAGGCAGGGTCTCCATGTCGAATTCATACTCGCCGCCGATCTCGGTCGTCACCCCTTCGGGGAGCACCACCTCGTTGCGGAGGATATCATCGATGCGGGAGAGCATCTGCAGGGCATTGGTGCCGCGCTTGAGATCGGCCGTCACCGACAGACAGCGCACACCGTTGCGGTGGACGATCCGGCTCTCGCTCCAGGCCGGCGTAATGCGGGCGATCTGACGCAGGGGGACGCTCACCGAAGGTACGGGCGAGGCAATCTGCGTGTCCTGCACCTCATCGAGCTGCCGCTGTCCGTTGCGTTCGTCGTAGCGGAGCACCACGGGCAGGCGGTAGTCGCCCTCCCAGAGGCTGCCCACCTGAACATCTCCGGCAGCGAGCGCCAGACAGGCGGCTGTCGTCGTCCGCGTGATTCCCAGCTGCGAGGCGGCAACCGGATCGAGCTCCACCTCGACGATTGCGCGCGGATCCTCATAATCGGAGTGGACCCACTGCAGTTCGGGCATCTGCCGCATGCGTGCCATCAGTTGGTCGGCGGCCGCACGCATCGAATCGATCTCCTCGCCGTAGAAACGGAACTCGAGCGACGGGACATTCTGGTAGTCGAGCTGCTTGAACTTCACGTAGGCGTCAGGGAAGCGGTCGGCCCACGAATCGGCATAATCGTCGAGAATCGCCTCCGTATCCTCAATCGAGGTCGTATTGACGATGAACTGCGCGTAGTTCTGCCCAGCCATCTGGGGGGCGTAACTCATCTGGAACCGGGGCGAGGAACACCCCACAAACGAGGTGACGGACCGCACCCGGCTGTCGGCATGCAGGAGCGAATAGACCGAATCGGCCACGGCCTCGGTACGGCCAAGCGGCGCATCGGGGCGCAGGTAGATCTCCACGGCAAACTGGTCGCGGTCGGCAAAGGGCATCATCCGCAGATCCAATCCGGGAACGAGCAGCAGCGACACGACCACCGACAGTACGCCGAACGAAATGGTGAGCCACCCGTGCCGGAAAGTCCAGGCCAGCACCCGGTTGTAACCGTTCTGCACCCGGTCGGTGAGCGACCGCCGGTCGGCACGGTGTTCGGGAGCCTTGCGGATGATCAGCACCTCGAGGAACGGGATGACCAGTACGGCCAGCAGCAGCGACACCATGAGGTTGATGGTGATCGTCCACGGGAAGAAGGTGATGAAGTCGCCGATCATGCCTGTCAGCGTGAAGAGCAGCGGGAAGAAGATCATGCAGATGCAGACCGTGGCCAGCAGCAGCGAGGGAAAGAACTCGCGGGCGCTCTCGATGGCGGCATACCACCGCGAATGGCCGCGCCCGAGGTAATCGAGGTAACCGTCGATCACCACGATCGAGTTATCGACGATCATGCCGAGGACGACGATCAGCGCCGCAAGCGTCACCGTATTGAGCGGGATGCCGCAGGCATACATCAGCCCGATGGAGATGAACGTCGAGATCGGGATGGTGATCGCTGCAACCACGGCCGATCGCCACGGGAAGAGAACCATCATGACGGCGATGATGATCGCCATGGCCACGAAGAGGTCGCGCAGAAACGACGACACGGAGTCGCCGACGACCTTCGCCTGGTCGGCGATGCGCTGCACCTGCACGTCGTCGGGAAGCACCTCGTCGGAGAACCGGGCCAGCACCTCATCGACCTCACGGCCGTATTCGACGATGTTGAATCCCGGACGCATCTCCATCGAGAGCATGACACAGCGGTGGCCGTTGTTGCGGATGTAGCTCTGCGAATCGTCGTATTCGCGCACCACGCGGGCCACGTCGCCGACACGCAGTACGTTCCCCGCCGGATCGCTCCAGATGATCTGGTCGGCAATCTCGCGTTCGCTGGCGAACGTAGGTGCAACATGGATGGGGGTCACCGTGGAGGCGTTGTCGATCGTGCCGCCCACGGGTGTCAGCCCCTGTGCAGCCAGAGCCGCAACCAGCGTATTCTCACCGATTCCGTAGGCCGCGAGGCGCTCGGGATCGACATGGATCGAGATCTGTTCGGACTGCACGCCGTAGGGGCGGATGTTTGACACGGACTCGATGCGCCGGAGCCGGTCGCTCAGGTCGTCCAGGTACTCCTTGAGCTCGCGGTAGCTGCGCTCGTCGGACTCGAGCGTGATGAGCAGGGCCGAGGTGTCGCCGAAGTCGTCGTTGGCCACCAGGGCCACGACCCCCGACGGGAGCTGCGCCTTGAACGAGGTCAGGCCGTGCTTGATCTTCGACCATACCTCGTCCTTGTTGCTGACGTGGTCCTCCAGTTCGACCATGACGTAGCACATGCCGTTCATCGAGGTCGAAGTGGTCTTTGCCCGCTTGACCTCCTCGTAGGTCATCAGGAACTGCTCGAGGGGACGGGCCAGCTGCTCCTCGACCTCCTCACTCGTCGCCCCGGGATAGACACCCACGACGACACCCTGACGGATCGTGAACTCGGGGAACTCCTGCTTGGGGATATGGACCAGTCCGAAGATACCGAACAGGAACAGGCACCCGACAATCAGAAAGGTGATGCGGAAATTCCGCATCGCCCATGCGATGATGTTGTTCGAACTTCTCATTGCCAGACGACTTTACTGCCCGCACCGATCTTCTGTACACCTTCGGTCACGATCCGGTCGCCGTCCGCGACACCGCTCACGACCGTCACGCCGCTCGCGACGAAACGACCGACCGTCACCGGCGTGCGGACGACCGAGTCGCCGATGACCTTCCAGACGAACCTTTGTCCGTCGCCGCTCTGCCGCACGGCGCCCACCGGAAGCACGATCTCCGGCGACGACTCCGCAGCGGTCACCGTGACGCGGCAGACCATACCGGGGAGCAGCTCCCCATCGGGGTTGCAGACCGCGGCGCGCACGTCGTAGGTATGCGCCACGGGGTCGGCCTCAATCCCCTTCTCGGGGGTCCCGGCCTCGAAAGTCCGGTCGCCGAGCGCCGCTACGCTGAAACGGATCCGGCTACCGGAGCCGATGCGGGCAATCTCCTGCTCGGGAACGGCGAAACGCACCTCCGGATTCGCGGCATCGAGCAGCGTCAGCACGGCCGCACCGGGCAGCACGGTCTCGCCAACCTCCCCCCGGCGCTTGCCGACTACCCCGTCGAACGGAGCCAGCAGCCGGCAATCGTCGAGATTCTTGCGTGCCAGTTCGCAGGCCGACTCGGCCTGCCGCAGACGGGTGCGGATCTCGATCCACTTGATCTCGGGAAGGCTCTGCGCATCATGGAGCTGCTCCATGCGGGCATAGGCATCCTGCGCCTGCTCGAGTGCAGCCCGGGCCGCCTCGTAGGTCTGGCGGGCCGATGCGGGATCGAGTTCGGCCAGCAGGTCGCCTTTGCGGACCCGGCGTCCCTCGTCCGTATGAACGGCGGCAAGGGTTCCGCCAAGCGGGAAACTCAGGGCCACGGAACGTCGGGCCGCCACGGTCCCGACATAGACGGCGGACACCGCATCATCGGAAGGTTCCGCCACGATCGTCCCCACGCGCAGGGGCTCGACCGTTCGCAGCGGTTGCCGCGAAGTGCAGGCTGTCGCGAGGAACAGCACTGCCAGAAAGGTCACTCTTTTCATCTTCATCGTTTTATCGAATGCAAAATTGCCGCTTTGCTTCCGACCGGAACAGCCCTCGACGTCGGAGTGATTCGTCAAAAGGTTCGAATTTGAACCTATGGAAGAAACAGAATGCACAACATTGGCTATATTTGGGGCAAACAAACGAAAAAAATGAACGAAAAGGAGATTCAAAGCTTTTCATTATCCAGATTGCTCGAATACCACGAGTTGCGTCCCGACGACCTGTACTACGACGGATGCCTGATCGCTTCGCGCGTGGACTCACACTGCGACATCCGCAGCGATCTGTTCCGCTACCCGATCCGCATCAATGCCCTCGCCCTCGTATTCTGTTCGAAAGGATCGATTACGCTCACCTCGAACCTCACACACCGGCACCTGAGCGAACACACGCTCTACATTCATTTCCCGGGATCGATCCTTCAGGTCGATCCGATCGAGGGGGTCAAACTCCATGCAGTCATCTGCGAGGAGGAGTTCATCCGACGGATCAACGTGGATCTGAAACTCCTCTCGCAGTTATTCCTGCAGGTGGAGCGACAGCCGCTGCTCCACCTCGACGACGAACAGTGGATGGAGGTTACCCTTTCGTTCGACGAAATCGCCCGCGAACGCAACCTCTACCGGGACGATGCCTATTCGATCGAGATCCTGCGCTCGGCAATCCGCATGCTTATCTATAAGGTATGCCGGATCATCGACCACCACGCGGAGTGTCCCCAGCCGACACAGAGCCCCCTCTCCCCGCGCAACCGGCAGGAGGAGTATTTCCAACGCTTCATGAGCGTGCTGGCACAGCACTACATCATCAGGAGCGGTCGGTGGGATTCTACGCCGCGCAACTCAACCTGACGCCGAAATACCTCTCGACGCTCATCCGTCAGACGAGCGGACGCACGGCCTCCGAATGGATCGACGACTACGTGATCCTCGAGGCGAAAAACCTGCTCAAATACTCGACGATGAGCGTACAGGAAATCGCCTACTCGCTGAACTTCCCCAACCAGTCGTTTTTCGGCAAATATTTCAAGAACCACACGGGGCAGACCCCCTCGGGTTACCGCATGAGCCGATAGACCGCCCCGAAAGGGAACGGTCCGCCGGCTCACCGGGAAAACGGCTCAAAGCGTGAATTTCACACCCACGAAATAGGTTCGCGGCAGCGAAGGCCCGTAGATGTAGGCCGAGTCCTTCGCCTGACCGTAGTCGAGGTCGCGCTGGAAGCTGTCAAAGAGGTTCTTTATGCCGGCATTCAGTTCGAGGCGCAGCTGGGCCGTGAGACGGAACGAATAGGCCAGGCGGAAGCCCATGTCCCAGAAGGCGGGAGTCAGTGTTTCGGCATCGTGCTCGATAACTCCGGCGTTGTGCTGCACGAGCATGCGGCCCGTGAAGGTACCGAACAGCGTGGCGGTCAGGTCGCGCAGCGGGTACCAGTCGGCCGTCAGGTAGCCGTAGTGGTCGGGCGAGCGGAACATGCGGCGCTGCGGCGTCACCTCGTCCGACCAGCGGAAAGGCTCGTCGTAGCGGCTGCGCTGAAAGGTGTAACCGGCCTGCAGTTCGAAACGTCCGGGAATGCCCGCCTTGAACTCCGCACCGATGCCGGCGACGGTGGCCCCCGAGGCGTTGCGCCGCTCCTTGATGACGTTGCCCTGGCTGTCCTCGCCGACCTTCTCGAGCGTGAAGACGTCGTCGAGCATCGTGTAGAATCCCTCGATGAGCAGGTTGGTCTGCACGCGGCCGAACGTGCGGTAGAGATCGACCGAGGCGCTCAGGCTGTGGGAGTACTCGGGCCGCAGGTCGGGCGAGAGGCGGATGAGGACCATCTTGTTGTCAAGCGCGTCGATGTGCAGGTCCTCGTTATAGGCCTGCGGAGCCCGGAATCCGCTCGAGTAGCTCACCCGGAGCCCGACCTGCGGGATCGGGCTGTAGCGCACGTTGGCGCGCGGCGAGAAGACCACGCGGCGCATCAGGTTGTGCTTGTCCAGGCGTCCGCCGATCAGGAAATTGACCTTCTCGCTTTTCCATTCGTTCTGGAAGAAGAATCCGGTGGTGTGGGTTGTCTGCCGCAGGTCGCGGCCGAACCCGAGGTATTCGTCGTGCAGCGCGTTGTAGTTGTACTCGACTCCGGCCGTGAGGTCCGACGGGAGGAAGAGCAGCCGCTCGAAGGCATAGGTATACTGTGCCCCGGCCACGACCGTCATGTCGTTGGTCCCGCCGTAGGCAGTCGGGTTCTGTTCGGTTCCGAAGTAGCTGTCGCGGTCGATGTGCTGCGCCGACAGGTAGACACCCAGGCGGTGGCGGTCGTCGGGTGCGAACCAGTCGAACTTCAGGCCGCCGCCGTCGATCTTGTGATCGAGCTGCTCGGCGATGTCGGCCATGTGGGGAGGCTGGTTGAAGGCATTCCCGCCGCGCCGGAACTCGTGGATGTGGTGGTACTCGGCCGTCAGCCGCGTGTAGGCCGAGGTCTTGTAGTAGGCCCGGAACCCGGCGGTCTCGGAGTTGAGTTTCGGGATATCCGAGAAACCGTCGTCGTTGCGGTCGTAGGAGTCACGTGAGCGCACCATGCCGAAGAGGTAGACTCCGGTACGGTAGTCGTCCGAGACGAACGAGCCGTTGAGCGAGGTGTTGAAGTCGGCCGAGCCCCCCTCGAGAATGTTCGTGGTATTGCCCAGCGCCACGGAGTTGCGCAGCGGCTCGCGCGTGATGATGTTCACCACGCCGCCGATGGCGTTCGACCCGAAGAGGGCCGAACCGCCGCCGCGGATCACCTCCACGCGCTCGATCATCGACGCGGGGAAGAGTTCGAGTCCGTACATGCCGGCCAGCGAACTGAAGATCGGCCGGCTGTCGAGCAGCACCTGCGAATACTGTCCGTCGAGGCCGTTGATGCGCAGCTGGGTCGTCCCGCAGTTGCCGCAGTTGTTCTCGACGCGGAGCCCGGGCTGGAAATTCATCGACTCGGCAAGGTTGCACGAGGCCGTGTTCTCGAAGAGTTTCTGCGAGGCCACCGAGACGATCGTCGGCGAGAAACGCCTGTTGGTCTCGGTGCGGCTGGCCGAGACAACCACCTCATCGACGGCAAGGGCCGCCTCGTCAAGTTCGAAATTGACCTCGATCGTGCGGTCGGCGCGGAGTTCGACCTCCCGCTCGGCCGAGGCGTATCCGACGGCCGAAGCGACGAGAGTGAAACGGCCCGTGGGAAGGTTCTTCAGGAAGAAATGCCCCGTGGCATCGGTGGCGGCGCCGACCGTGGTACCCTTCAGGGCCAGTGTGGCATAGGCGATGTGCTCGCCGGTGCGGGCATCGACGACATGGCCCGTGATGTTGGCGTCGGAATGTTTCCCCGAGGTGGTCTCGTCGGTCGATTCAACGGCGTGGCCGCTGTGTGCCGCAACGGGATGCATCGCGGCAAGGAGGAGCGCACAAAGCACTCCGCGAAAAAGTTTTTTCATCGGATTGGGTTCGTGTTACTGAATAGCTGAAACAGGGCCCGACCGCAGAACCGGGTCCGCGGAGGGATGTGCGGTCCTTGTGACCGCAGGGGCGATTCAGCACACGGGAGGCGCCCGCAGCGAGAGAAGGTGCGGATCATCGGCCGGAAACATCCGACCGGACGCTCCCTGCAGAACACGTAGCAGACACCAAGCAGCCGCGCCGCGAACGAGAGGGCCACGGCAGCGACCATCACCAGCAGCGAAAGATGGGCGATGAGCTGGAACTGCTGGGGCGTATGGTTCTGGGGAGCGGATCCGTTGGCGGCGCCGGAAAAGGGGTGCGAGTGGACAATGACGAAGCCATCGACGAGGTGGGCATGCGGGAAGAGCGTAATGGAGCACCAATACCCGGCAAAGAGTATCAGCAGCAGCGCAGCACATGTTTTCCGACCGTGTCCCAGCATCCCGTTCAACCTGATAATGCGGCAAAGATATGAAAAAGTTCCGGAATATCCGCACAACAGGCCCATCGTCGAAAACAAGGACCGGACATCGGTCCGATCCCCGGAAGATCAATCCTCCACACGTCGGATCGATGCCCTCATCAAAAAGACATTGTACGGAACCCACTCCGACATCGTATAGTACAGGTCGTCGGACCCGGCCGAAGCAGGATGGATGTAGGAGCCGTACAACTGAGGATAGTCGGCGCCGGAGACCAGAATACGCTCCTCCGACCACTCCCCGTTGATACGTGCCGCCGAACGATAACAAATGGCGTACTTCTCCTGATCGAAGTAGAGAACGATCCACCGCCGGTACTTCTCGAACCACATGACCGAAAGCTCCCCCACCGTACCGTTCAGGACCACCGTAGCCTCCCGTTCATCACCCTGTACCCAACGCCGGGTCGTGCCGTTCCAATATTCATAGGCCGAACGATCCAGGATGTCACCGTACCGGAACCGGGCCAGGTATGCACTCCGGGACCGGCCGATATGCGTTCCCATCATGTAACAGTAGGGATCCCCCTCCCGGGTTGCGTAACCGACCATCCCGAAATTCGAGTCTTCGTCGAATTCGACACGGTTGCGGCAGCTTTCCCACGTCGCCCCGTCGTCAAGGGATCGATAGATGGAGGAGTAGTTCAACGGATCGAAATCGATCCCGACCTGCCAATACATGTAATGGACGTATTGCACCCCATCCAACGAAATGGCTGCAGTGGGGATCGAGGTGAAGAGCCTGTAGTTCTCCCGGGGGATGATCTCCCGGGCTCTTCCGGCATTGTTCGGATCGACCGCCATTCCGCTGAACGTCAGTCCGTCGGACAGGTCCGAATCTTCGGAATAGGCAAGGACATTCGATCTCCAGTCTCCGGCCGGGCCCGGACCGCCTCCGGCAACCGGGACGAAATCGGAACCATACGAATCTCCGAAGAAGAGACCGTATCTCCCGGGAGCGATCTCCCAGATGATGCCCAGATCCGTACCGCCGAGTCCCCAGCGCACGTCCGTCTGATTGGGATTCGGCAGGTGCCGCTCCTCCTCGAGACTCCGACCCGTAACCCGGGCCACCATCCCCTGGTCGATCAGACAAATATCCCGGGAATAGGACGCATGCAAAGTGAGCGGCCCGGTTACGGGCTGATCGAAATCGAAAGGAGCCGTGCAGGCCGGATCGACATACCATCCGCCGAATGTGCATCCGGCCGGAGAGGCGGGAATCCATTCGGGTTCCGGCATGCTCTCCCCTTTTACCACCTGCATTTCACGGCTCTCCCCGGGATCACGGTTGTCCTTGAGCGTTACGGAAACGGCTTCGGCCCAACGCGCATAAAGCGTAATGTCCGCATCGATCGCATAACCGAAACGATAGGCTTCGCCATCCTCCGTCTCCCAACAGACAAAAAGGCAACCCTCTTTGGTCGGGCAGACATCCGGAGCGCCGAACGGCCCGTACACGACCCGCGGCGGAATTTCGGGCTCCCCTCCGCGACAGTCGAAACGGACGGTATACCCTTTGCGCTCAACCTCCGGGGACTTTTGTCCACAAGCAGCCCCCATCGGGCCAAGTATCAAAAACAGACATACCCATGCCACCCAACGCCCCGGGGCATTCACAGTCTTGCAGATTCGATCCATTGCCCCAATCTTAAGTATTTTTCATAACGTTCCATATACAGGCGATGGTTGCGGAGATTCGGTTCGTACCGCTTGCCGACTCCGGAGCCCATGGCGCACTGCGCCGCATGGATGTTCGGATACAGTCCGGCCGCCACGGCAGCGAACATCGCGGCACCCAGCGCACAGGCCTGATCGGTACGCGACACGTCGATCGGCATGTTCAACACATCGGACAGGAGCTGCATGACAAAAGGAGACTTCTGCGAGATTCCGCCGATCGCAATGATCGCATCGACCCGAATACCCTCTTCCACGAACCGATCGACGATCGCCTTCGAGCCGAATGCCGTTGCCTCAACCAGGGATCGAAAGATCATCGGGGCCGAACTGCCCATCGTCAGATTGCAGATCGCACCCCGGAGGTGCTGATCGGCATCCGGCGTGCGCCGTCCGTTCATCCAGTCGAGCGCCAATACGGATGCTCCCTCAACCGGAACAGCTTCGGCCGCCCGGCTCAGGCATTCGATCACCCGGTCTCCGATCGTCCCGAGTTCCTCGGGACAAAGTTCGCCGACCGGCCACAGCAAAAGATCCCTGAACCAGGCATACAGGTCACCGAACGCCGATTGTCCGGCCTCGAACCCCACCAGACCCGGCACCACGGATCCGTTCACCTGACCGCATATGCCACGGACCGGAGCAGGGGACAACTCGTCGGGAGGACATACCAGGATATCGCAGGTGGAGGTGCCCATGATCCGGGTCAGGACATGGGGCTGGATACAGGCTCCGACGGCCCCGGCATGGGCATCGATCATGCCTACACCCACCACCGTACCTTCCGCCAGCCCAAGTCGCCCGGCGTATTCGGGCGTAATCACGCCGACCGGACGGTCGGCCGTAACGGTTTCACCCCGGAAACGGTCGCGCCATCCCTTCAGCAACGGGTCAAGTGCAGTCAGGAAGGATTCGGAGGGCAGCCCGTTCCAGGACTCATGCCACATGGCCTTGTGTCCGGCCGCGCAACGGTTCCGCAACACCTTCTCGGGACGCATCCGGCCAGTAAGCAGTGCACCCATCCAGTCCGAATGTTCGATCCAGGCATAGGCGGCACCCCTCACCCGGGAATTGCGCCGCAGCACATGCAGGACCTTCGCCCAGGCCCACTCCGCCGAATAGGTCCCTCCGGAATAGACCGTGAAATCGACCTCCCACCGATGGGCCAGCGCGTTGATCTGCTCCGCTTCGTCCTTGGCCGTATGGTCTTTCCACAAAATGAACATCGCATCCGGATCGTCTTCAAATCCGGGACACAGCGCCAACGGCACTCCCGCCCGGTCGGTAAGCACCGGAGTGCTCCCGGTCGTATCGAACGAAACGGCCCGTACCTTTCTGAACTCATCCGCCCCCGCCCGGGCCAAAAGATCCCGCATGGCAGACTCGAAGGATTCGACATAGTCCAGGGGATGCTGCCTGTAGCGGTCGGAAAGGGGATCGCAATACAGCCCCTGTTTCCATCGGGGATAACAGGCTACGGAAACGGCCGCCACATCCCCCGAAGCGGCATCGACGAGCAGCGCCCGACAGGAGTCGGTGCCGAAATCGACGCCGACCACATAGTTTTCAATTCTTTTCGGGATCATATTTCCGACAGATTACGAGTGCGTAGAAAACAACGACGGAAAAAGCCACGGCCGGGACCCAATAGGCCAAAGCGATGCTTCCGGCCTGGTCCGACACGATTCCCTGAATTTGCGTCAAAACGGCCGCGCCGGCAATGGCCATGACCATGCCCGAGCCCCCGAGTTTGGTGTCTTCGCCCAATCCCCGGATGCCGATTCCATAGATCGTGGGAAACATGAGCGACATGCATCCGGATATGCCCATCAAGGCATAAACGCCCCAGGCTCCGGTCCCGTAGACCGCTCCCAGGCAGCAGGCAATGGCGATGACACCCACCCCGGCAAGCAGGTTTCGGGGCCGGATGTACTTCATCAGGAACGTACATACGAAACGGGCACAGACAAACAGAATCAGAGACAGGATATAGTAGGTCGCTCCGGCCTGTTCGGCGGTCCGGGGAAGCAGGGCATCCAGCCCCACGCTCTCGGCCAGGGAGTAAAACCCTCCGGCAACGGGTTCGACATGCCGCAGGGCATCGGTGATCTGGGCCGAGGTCGCCCCATCACCCAAAGCGGCAACAATCCGGTCGAAATGCAGCGCATGCATGGCATAACGGATCACGAACGACCAGGTCGCAATCTGGGCTCCCATGTAGAAGAACTGCGCGACGACGCCCCAGACATAGTTCCGATTATGCAGCAATCGGCGCACGGACCCCTTGAAATCGATCGTCTTGTTCTCCTCCTTCAGGTCCGGCATCCGGGTCAGATAGATGGCGGCCAGAATACAGACCATCACCAAACCCAGAACTACATAGGTCATCGTCACGGCATTGAGCTCCTCGCCCTGAATGCGCGCCAACTCCTCGGCAGGCAGAGCCATACGCTCTGCCGCCGACATCGAGTTGAGTTGGGAAAGGACGAAAACCTGGGAAAGCACCACCCCGGCGATCGCGCCGAACGGATTGAACGACTGGGCAAAATTCAGCCGCCGCGTCGCCGTAGCCTCAGATCCGATGGCGCAGACGTACGAGTTGGTCGAGGTCTCCAGGATGGAGAGTCCGGCAAACAGGACAAATATCGCAATCAGGAAGGTCAGGAACCCGACCCCGATACTCCATCCGCAAACCAGCATCGCCGGATAGAACAGGAAAGAGCCCAGGGCATAAAGTCCCAACCCCAGCATGACACCGGCCTTGTAGGAATAGCGTTTGATGAACAGTGCTCCGGGGATGGCGAAGCACCCGTAGCCGAGCAGATAGCACACGACCTGTATCCATGCCGTTTTCGAGTCCGAGAGGCTCATGATCCGCTTGAATGCCGCCAACATCGTATCCGTCATGTTGTTGGGAACGGCCCAGGCAAAGAAGAGAACCGTAAGCAGCGTGAACGGCCAGACAATTCCCTTCGGAATAATCGACTCCTTTTTCATGGCACGCGGTATTAGCGGAACATGGTCGATATCCGGTTCAGATCCACACCGAAGACAGCCCGGACAATGGCTCCGACCGACGCCTCGTCGCCCTGAAAGTGCATCGTATACTGCTCGTGCGCAAGGCTTTGCCCCGGGGCAAGGGCGGCTCCGGGCGAAGAGGTCTCGATCTCGTAGAACGGGCCCATCACCGTACCGTCATCCGTTGGGCCGTCGTTATAGGCATTGATCACATCGCCTCCATACGGGTTGTCCTGAGGCCCCCACTGGCCATTGACGTAATCAACCTCCCCGTCGGGCAATGCATACTTCACAACCGTAAGCACCCCCTTCTCGGAGTCGTAGCTTCCGCAGATATCCCGGGCACTCCCGGCCGGAAGGCCAAGTTTCGAACGCCATAACCCGTCGATCCTGAAATAGATCATTCCCTCTTCGACGATCAGTCGGTCGGCCGGAATCTTTCCGAAGTATTCGTCATTGACAATCCGCCCGGCAAAATCCCGGTTATAGGGTATGAAGACGGTCGTTGTCGGAGTCGGGTTGAACATGCCGAGCAGCCAGACGGAGGGCATCCCGGAATCGCGCGTCCAGGATTCGTCTCCCCGGTTCGTGATCACGTTGTTGGTCCGGTAGGCCACGAACTTCACATCCCCGGGGATCTCCGTCCCGAGGGTCTGCTCAGCGCCTTCCCGATCCACCAGCTCGATCGTCCGCTCCACCCCGATCCGGAAGACCCGGTCCGATGCCGACCTGAGGGCAAATTCCCGGGTAAAGCAGACACTCGATCCGCTCTGCGAACGGATGTCGTAGGTATCGGTATCGATGGCTGCAGGGACCTTCCAGTTGGCGTAAACCTGCTCATCCCCCTTTTTGAAATAGAACGAATTCGGACCACCCTCGGGACCGATCCAGAATCGTTCCTCGCCCCCGACCGGATTGAACTGGGGATTCAGTTCTCCCTTCTCGATGAATTTATAATTGATCCAGCCGTAACTGTCGCCGGTATCCCCGGCAGCCGAGGAGGTCATGACCCGGCCCTGGTAGGCCGGGATCACCAATACGCGGGAGGCTCCGTCCTCGCCGGTCAGTTCGAGCGTTTCGATGCCCCGTTCGGCAAAAAACGCGCGGTCATATGCATAGGTTCCCATAGTCGTCTTTTTTGACCCCCCGGAGCAGGCCGCCGAACAGACCGCCGCCGACACGAGGAGTCCCAGATTCATTTTTCCGTACAACATAAGATTCTCGTTCTGTTATTTATAAATCGGTCCATAGTTCCGGCAGGCACGATAATCCGCCCCTTCGGGATCGGAGCCGAAGGCTCCCCATGCCGAAGGCCGGAATACCGAATCCGCATCCACGTTGTGCATGCAGACCGGAATACGCAACATGGAGGCGAGCGTGATCATGTCGGCACCGACATGCCCGTAGCTGATGGCACCGTGATTGGCGCCCCAGTTGTTCATCACGGAATAGACACTCGTGAAGGCTCCTTTACCCGTCAGACGGGGTGCAAAGAAGGTCGTGGGCCAGGTACGGTCGGTCCGCTTGTTGATCACATCGAAGATCCGGGGATCGACATCGACCGCCCACCCTTCGGCAACCTGCAATACGGGACCCAGGCCCTTGACCAGATTGATCCGGCACATCGTGACGGGCATCTCGCCCCGGGTAAGGAACTGCGACGAGAAGCCGCCGCCCCGCATGTACTCGCGCCCTGCAGGATACCAGGTAGTCGCATCCAGACAGGCCTCGACATCGGCATCGGTTATCTCCCAGTGGCGTTTCATGACCGGCGACCCGTCGGCTGCCGACATCCGTCCCGTCGCATCGAGCGTGCAGGAACCGGAATTGATCAGGTGGATGATTCCCTGGGCGGCCTTGCCCTCAAGCGAAAGGCCGGAGACCCGTTTCACGGCCTCCGGGCTCCAGTAGGTCCGCACATCGGCAAACAGCTGCGCACGGTTGGTCAGCAGATGCAGCAGGAGCATCGTTACGCCGTTCAGCGTATCGTTCTCCGTTGCGAAGGGAATGGCCTCACGAATCCCGTTCCAGTCGAACGAGGTGTTGAGCATCGCCTCCGAGAAATCGCCGTCCGGGCGGAAATCGGTCCACTGCCGCTGTCCCTGAAATCCTCCGACAATGGCATTGTGGCCCATGGCCTCCTCTTCGAATCCCATCTCGGCAAGTTTCGGATTGCCCTGCATCAGATCCCGGAAAATCAGGGTCATCTTGACCACGTAGGCCCAAATGTCGTCCTTCTGGCTGCGGGCATACTGCAAATGTTCGGGATTGCAATCCACGCCTTCCCGGCTCATACAATACTTGCGCACCCAGTCCATCGCACGACCGAACTCGTCCTTGTCGTAGATTCCCAGTTCGATACGGCGCTCGATCTCCGAGCAATCGACAAACTCGTTGCGCATACCCAGATACTCCTGGAAGAAATCGGGATTCGGAGTCGATCCGGCAATACCCATCGACACCGAGCCGATCGACAAATACGATTTGCCCCTCATCTGCATGACGGCAACGGCCGCACGGCCGAAGCGCAGCAGTTTCTCACGCACGTCGCCAGGGATCGACCCGTCGGTAAGATCCTGCACGTCGCGGCCGTAAATACCGAATGCCGGAAGTCCCTTCTGGTTGTGCCCGGCCAATGCCGAGGCCAAATAGACGGCTCCGGGGCGCTCCGTCCCGTTGAACCCCCAGATGGCCTTGGGCATCAACGGATCCATATCGATTGTTTCGCACCCATAACACCAGCATGGAGTCACCGAAAGAACGGCTCCGACATTCATCGCCGCAAACTTCTCGGCAGCCAAAGCCGCTTCCCGGACACCTCCGATCGTCGTGTCGGCAATGACGCATTCGACCGGAGTACCGTCGGCATAGTGCAGATTGTCAGCATACAACTGCGCCACCCGGCGGGCCATGCCCATGGTCATCTCCTCAAGCGATTCGCGGATACCGCCCCGACGGCCATCGATGATCGGGCGGATGCCAATTTTAGGATAATCAGCAGTTTTCATAAGATCTGTAGTTTTATACGATTGTTTAATGGTTGTTCATAGGTTTCAAATGCAGCGCCGCACCTCCGTCCGGAGCCAGCGGCAATTCAATCCGATCCGACCTGCGGACAATCCGCCGGATCCTTTGCAGGCTCCCGGGGTCGGCATCGGAAGCGTCGAGATAGATATCGGCAAGATAATCCATCCCCTCGTCCAGAAAATCCAGCGGAAGCGTCAGGTCACGGCGCTCCCCGTTGTTGAGCGATCCGACCCACCAGTCACCCTCCTTACGGCGGGCGACGGTCACATAGCGGTTAAACGCCGCGTGCGGCACACGTATCTCATCCCAAGTGGCGGGGACCGCGAGAATGAACTCGAATCCCGGAGCCCCTTCATAAGCCGCAGGGGTATCGCACAGCATGGTCAGATGGTTCTCCAGCACCACATACATGGCCAGCATGTGGCAGCGGGTCACCGGGACCCGGGGATTGATATACCGGGGGCGGAATTCAGACCGGCGCTCCGAGCGGAAGCCGCCCAAATGATAATCGGTCGCCCCCGCCAGCATACGGGTAAAGGGGATCGACACGTCGTGGTCGGCAGTGACCGCATCGGACCATTTGCACACCTCGTAATTCATCGTCCCCTCCCGGGTGAATTCGTTGGGATAGGTCCGGACCAGGCCGGAAGGCTTGCTCGAACCGTGAAACTGCACGAACAGTTTATGGCGCGCCGCCGCCTGCAGGAACTCCTCCTGAATGCGGATCATCTCCTGATCGTCCCGATCCATGAAGTCGATCATCAACCCCCGAACGCCCCATTTCTCGTAAAGAGCGAAGGCCTCCTCGAGTTTGGGATAAAGGGCCCGCCAATGTACCCACAGATGCAGCCCGACCCCCTTTTCCCGCGCATAGGCCACGATCCGCGGCATCTCCAGACAGGGGATCGGCCGGGTCGGATCCGCATGGGGACCGGCAGTCCCGAAATTGAAGTTGTCGTCGTAATACCACGGGGTCTCGGCATATCCGTAGATTCCATGGAGGTCTATGCCGTGCCGGGCGGCAAAATCGATGTAATACTTGTTGGTTTCGAAATTATTCCCCGGAGAAAACAGCGTATCGGGAACGACATTTCCGTTCCACCAGGTAAAGGTCGTCCGGCACGGTTTGATCCAAGTGTCGGCAATGGCACATGGATCGTTGAGATCGGTCAGAATCGTACTCCTGAGCAACACCTCCATAGAGGACCCCATAGACAGGACCCTCCACGGAGTGCGGTGCGGCAGCGAATCGGCAACCACCTTGATCCGCTCCTGTCCCAACTTCGGGGAGAGACGGGCCTCGAGCCCTTCGGATCCCCGCATGAGATACATCCCGGCATAATCACGAACCCCGGCCTCCAGGATCGACACATACAGGCGATCCGGATAACGGAACGTGGCAGGAAGCTCGATCAACCGGGCCGAATCGATTTGATCCAGGCCGACCTGGACATAGGGTCCTTCGTGTGTATTCACATACCCGGGCAGGTACATGACCAACGCCTCGGGATCGCCGGAAAGGTTGAATTGCGTCTGCTCCTCATACATGACATAGCGCTGCCACGTCTCCTGCTGCGGGAACAGGAACCGGAAAGCCACTCCGTCATTGAACGCCCTCACCTCCAGATCGATTCTGCGGGCAGACGGCCCCGACTCCGACAACGGGATCCGGGCGGCGTTGCAAAAGGACCTTGCCTCCCGCACCTTGCCGACAACCAACCGGTACGTTTCGTCGATCCTCCTCCGTTCGATACGCCCCAATTCGAGTCCATCTCCCCAGGCTCCGCTGTCGAAGACGAAGCCCAGGCGGGACGGAGAGACTACCCGGAAGCCATCGCACCACACTTCGTAGCGGATCTCTTCGGACGAATGCAACAACACAAACCGATTTTTCCCGTCGGGAGACCGGACCTCGACCTTCCTTTCCACGCCGTAACCATTCAGGCAAACAGCAAAAAAAGCCAACACACACAGCCGGAATTTCATTTTATCCACTTTTTTTTCGAATCCAACCAACTTCTTTTTTCGCACGACGAGATTCAGGCCCCGGGTCCGGATTTTCTCATCCGGACCCGGGGACAAGAAGTCCATCATTCAATTTCCCGCATCCGTTCAATCGCCCGTGGTCGGAGTCGTCCAGCCGGGACTTTGGACAAGGTACTGCGGCCGTTTGTCCACCTCCACCTGATCAACAGGGAAAAAGTAGTGTTTCGGAGCCTCGAAAACCCGCTCCTCGATCTGGACTCGCTTATAATATGCAGGGTCTTGCATATGGGTTCCCTCCATGATGTTCATGGAGTGGACGGGCATGCTTTCGGTATGTTCCGCATCCTTCCAGCGCCGGACATCGAAGAAACGATGCACTTCGAAAGCCAGCTCGATCCGACGTTCGTGCTTGATACGCTCCCGCATCTGCTCCGGCGACAGGCCGGTCGGAAGATCGGGCAGGCCGGCTCTGTTGCGAATCTCATTGACCGCATTGTACACCTCCGAAGTAGGTCCGCCATACTCGTTCAGGGCCTCTGCATAATTCAGATAGATCTCACCCAGACGGATATAAACCCACTGCTGAAGCGGATACGACTGGAAAGGAATAACCGTCGGATAGATCAGCTTTTTCATCAGATATCCGGTCTTGCAATAATCCGAGCCTGCGTTATTCTTGCCGTCTATTCCCGTATACCAGAACTCGAGCGTATGGGGTTCGGTCCAGTTGCTTGCTCGGGAGGTAAGCCAGATGGCCCCTGCAAAATTGATCGAAGCATAAAAACGCGGCTCCCGATTGACATACATGTTGCTGACACCCTTCTGCCAGCGGTTTTCGTACTCCGTATCGGTGAACCCCTCCTCGACATATCCGGACTCCGGATTGATAATGGGAGTCAGTCCGTTATCCGTGTAACCGGTAATCGGGGCAGAGCCGTCCGCCATCTCATAGGCATCGACCATCTCCTGAGTGGGATTGATGATCGAGAAACAACCGAAAGAGATCGGATTGCAGCAGTTCTCCCAGTGATCATAGGTTCCGATATTCTTTGCCCAAAGAATCTCTTCATTCCAGTTCTGGTTGAAAATATTCTGGTAGTTCGTTACCGGATCCGAATCCCGCTCGTAGAGTCTCACATAACCGCTTGCCGCAGCTTCATCGAGACAGAGTCGGGCCGCTTTGGCCGCTTCGTTCCACTTCTCGGGATCGTAGGTCTGAGAGATCAGGGGCGTCCCGTCCACATCCCGGAACGACGCCATATCCGTATTTCCGTTGTAAAGGGGCGATGCAATGTAGAGCAGCACGCGAGAACGCAGGCCCAACGCAGCCATCGAGGTGGCACGGCCCAAATCGCCGTCAGAGGTCACCTTGTCTACATACGGACGGTCCTTCAGCAACTCATAAGCCCTCATGCAGTCCTCGGCAATGAATTTTGCGCACTGATCGGCCGGAGAACGCCGGATCGAAAGCATGTCCTCGCTCGGATCGAGCGAATGGTCCAGCAGAGGAATGGGGCCATAGGCCCGGAATACCAGAAAATGAAACCAGGCCCGGAGAAAATAGGCCTCTCCTCTCCAATGGTTTTTCTCCGTGTCGCTGGTCGGGCAGCGATCCACATTCTCAAGAAACTGATTGACCTTGCGGATCGCCATGTAGGATTCCGGCCAGACCTGTGTCTCTGTGATATTGGAAGGATTCCAACCTCCGTTGTTGATCTGGTGCGAATAGGCGGCGCCATAAGCGATCTCCATTTCATCGCATCCGCCGGTATATGGATTCCGCCAGGCACCTCCGCTATCCGCCATGTTGGCTTCGGTAGGAGTCCATGAATAGATATGAGTCAGAAAATTCCGGGTATAGATCCGGTTATTGAACACATCGTCGAGCGTCAGCACCTCATCGGGAGTCATATCCAGAAACTCCGAGCAGGAGACCAGCGATGTACCCAATGCAAAGGCCAATAAATATTTATAGATGCATTTCATTGTTTCAGCAGTGATTTAGATTAGAAAGTAGCCTGAATTCCCAACGTGAGAGCACGCTGCGTTGGATAACCTCCGGTTCCGTAATCCGCTTCCGGGTCGATGACCTTCAGGTCGTCGAAACACAGCAGGTTGTTCCCATTGACAAAAACCCGCAGTCCGCCCAGCCCCATCTTGGCATAGATCCGTTTCGGGAAGTTATAACCGATCTCCGCCGTTTTCAGCTTGATGTACGAAGCATTGCGCAGGTAAAGCGTGCTTGTCTGGTAGTTGTTCGAAGAGGTTCCGTTGTGAACGACCGGATATTTGGCGCGCGCATTGCGTTCGCTGTCTCCGCCCGGGATGAAACGGTTGTCGAAATACTCATGAACAATGTTGTAACCGGGGTAATCCAACTGGAACGGCCACATGCCCTCGCTGTCGAAGAACGTGGACGTATTCCCGGCTCCCGTAAAATTCACCGTCAGATCAAAGCCCTTATAGGCAATCGTGCCTCCGAAACCGAACATGACCTCGGGAGTGCGGGCATAACCGATCGGCACCTTGTCGTAGGCATTGATTACGCCGTCTTCGTTGATATCCTTATATTTCACATCCCCGACCGTATAAGAGCCAAGCTCCTGTTTGGGCGAACTGTCAATCTCCTCCTGGCTCTGGAACAGCCCCAAGGCCACATAGCCGAACGGCTGTCCCACACGGGTCCCCCGGGTGTTCTGGTACGACCAAAGCGCCTCTGCCGTATCATCTTCAATAATCTTGTTACGGGCAAAGGTAACATTCCCTCGCAGTGCGAAATAGAGTCCATAGCCGGTCGTATGCGACACCTCGACCATACCGTCGAATCCCTGATTTTTTACGATCCCGAGGTTGGCCCACGGAGTATTGCCCCAGGGTGCACCCATGATGTCCGGAATCTGGGCCCGTTTCAGGAGAATATTGTCCCGATACTCGTAAAAATAGTCTGCCTGCAACCGGATGGCGCCATTGAACATCTCAAGATCCAGACCCACATCCGTCTTGTGCGAGACCTCCCATGTGGCATTCGGAGCCCCCATCATGGACTCCGCCATACCAGGCTGGGTCACCTGGCCCGACCCGAAGGGGTAACCGTTGGCATTCTTATCGACCGTCGAAAGGTAGAAGAACCGATCCGCTCCGACATTGTCGTTTCCGGCAAGTCCGTACGACCCCCTGATCTTCAGATGGTTGATAAAATCGACATTCCAGAATTTCTCCCCGGTCAGCACCCAGCCGGCCGATACGGCAGGAAAGAAGCCATAACGCTTGCCGGGAGCAAAGTTTTCCGACCCTGTGTATCCGAAATTGAATTCCAACAGATAACGATGGTCGAAATCATAGGTGAAGCGGCCGGCCCATCCCTGACGGCGGTAAGGCAGATTGAGCGTTGTAGTTCCTGCAGTCAGATCTTTGTAATCCCGGCGATTGAACAGCCCCATGACACCAACGGTATGACGTCCGAACGTCCGGTTGTAATTGATCTGAAACTCGTAATAATAGGCCCGGTTCGACGTATTGCCGGCAATCCTGTATCCCATCGCCGTCTCATCCTTAATGATATTGTAGCGGTCTTCTCCGGTTTCAGGATCCGGACCGAGATACTTCTTCGTCTCGGGCTGCTTGTTGCGAGTCACCTCGTTATAATAATAGTGATCATACGAGAAACGCCCCTGAACGGACAATCCCGGCGTAATCAAGGTCCCAAGGTCCCATTTGGCACCGAGCGACCCCTGTGTCGTGGAACGGAACTGTTTCGAGAAACCGCTGTTGGTAACCAATACATACGGGTTGTTCCACTCATACGACGTACTTCCGGCTCCGAACGATCCGTCGGGATTCCGGATCGGACTCGAAATGGGAGAATACTTCTTCAGTGCCATGAAAATATCGCTGGCCGGAGTTCCCGGATAGGTCCGATCCTCGACAATTTCACCAAGTCCCAGCTCAATGGAAAAGTTCTTCGCCAGATTGACATCGACATTCGACCGGAAATTATATCGCTGGGCCCGCGAGTTGGTATCATAGCCGAACGAAGGATCCTCCTTGAACAAACCGCTTTGTGACGAAAACCCGACATTGACATAATAACGAATGGTCTCGTTTCCGCCGGAAACAGACAGATTGTTCATCGTCTGGAACGTATTCTTCTTCAAGACGGCATCCGTCCAATCCACATTCGGATAAAGGTACGGATCCGATCCGTCCTTGAACTTCTGAAGAGCAATGTCGTCCCACGGAAGAGCCACTCCGCCGACCGTACAGGCCTCGTTCATCAGCGTGGCGAACTCATACCCGTTCACATAATCCGGGAAACGGAGGCCGTGCAGCTGGGTAGCCTCCATACGCAGCGTAATCTTGGGTCGTCCCATCTGTCCCTTCTTCGTATTGATCAGAATAACGCCATTGGCACCCCGCGTACCGTAAACGGCCGTAGCCGACGCATCCTTCAGGATGGAGAACGATTCGATCTCCGCCGTATTGACCAGGTTCAGATCGCGTTCAACACCATCGACCAACACCAGAGGATTGGCGTTTCCCCAGGTACCCATGCCCCGGATATTGAGGATCGCACCATCATAACCCGGTTCTCCGCTGGTCTGACGGGTGATGATGCCCGGCATCGAGCCGCCGAGCGTATTGGCCAGAGACATGGTGGTTACTTTGGCCAGCTCCTCGGGCTCTACAAGGGAGAGTGAGCCCGTGACGGATGCCTTTTTCTGATTACCGTAGCCTACCACCACCACATCCTCGACGGATCGCGAATCCATCTCGAGCACAAAATCGATTTGCGTCCGATTGCCGATGTGTTCCTCGACGTTTTTATAGCCCAGAAAAGAGACGACAAGAATTGCATCGGGGTCATTGACTCCAAGATAGTACCGGCCTTCACTGTCGGTCGTTACGCCGACATTGGAGGCTTTCAACATAATGGCTGCGCCCGGAATGGGCTGTTTGGTTTGTGCATCGGTAACTTGCCCCGAGATAATGAAGGTTTTCGACCCGGCCCGCTGCGCTGCGACCTCAAAAGGAGAACCCAGCAGTAGAAGACAGGAAATCAATAGGGCCAATATCCTACCTTCCACCTGTTTCCCCGAACGGAAAGCGTAGATAGATCTCATGGAAATAGTTTTAGGTTGATGATCCCCGCAAGCAAACATGCCCCTCACGGAGCCAAAATTCACAAAAAGGGGGGGGTAAATGTTCGATTCTTATTGTATAATTCGTTTTACACGTATTATACTGCACTGTCCTGACACAAAGATAGTAAAAAAAGTTTCCTCAAAAACAAAAAAGTAACTTTTTTTTCACATTCCCACACGCAAACACCGGGGATACAAGACAAATTGCATTTATAAAACACTGTTTATCAGTTAGTTATTTCATTATATTCTATTTTAGCAAAAGATGCTATACAATCAATAAAAAATATGTAAATTTGCACAAACGTTTTAGCTAACCCCTATAGACCTATATAATAATGAACAGAAAGAGAACGTCGCTCAAAGACATCGCCAAAGAAGCCAACGTATCCACATCTTTGGTATCTTTTGTATTGAACAACAAGGAGAAGGAACATAGAATAAGACCTGAAATAGCAGAAAAGATACGTCGTGTCGCCATAGAACTGAACTACACACCGAACGTTGCAGCCAAAAGCCTGCGGGAGGGAAAGTCCCGCACGATAGGGCTTATTGTCTCGGACATATCGAACCCGTTTTTCGCCAACATCGCCCGGTTCGTGGAGCGAACAGCCGGGAAATACCGCTACGCCGTACACTTCGCCAACTCCGACGAAAACGCGGAACAGACGGCCATGCTGGCGGAAAACATGATCAGCCGGGGAATCGACGGAATCATCATCGTTCCCTGCGACGGGTGCAAGTCCTTATTGAATGACCTGATGGAACGCCGAATTCCGCTCGTTCTGTTAGACCGATACATTCCCGGCGTCGATGCAACCTATGTCTGCCTGAATAATCGCAAAGCCAGTTACGACGCCACACGACATCTGCTCGAAAACGGATATCGCCGCATCGGTATGGTCAATTACAAGTTCAACCTCAAACACACGATCGACCGAACCCTGGGATACGAAGAAGCCATGCGCGAAGCCGGTCTGGAGAAAGAGATACGCAAAGCACTTGTCGATCACAAACGCATGTCGGACAACTGCGACTCGGCCATATCCAGGATGCTGAAAGACAAGACAGACGCCCTGATCATGGCGACCAACACCATCTCAACGAACTGTATTAGGGCCATACGGAGACACAAAATCATCGTTCCGGAGCAATTGGGGCTGGTTGGATTTGACGGAGGCGACGCATTCGATTTCTTCTACTCTCCGTTAAGCTACATCCAACAACCCCTGGAGGCAATGGCACAAAAAGCCGTCGAGGTACTCATCGAACAAATCGAAAAAGGGTCCATATCCAGGCAACAAATTGAATATGAAGGAGTTCTGATAAAAAGGGCATCATCGATCAAAAATTCCGCGCGGAAAATTTGATTTTATTAAAACGTTTTAGCATATTTGCAGACAAATACTGCACTATCCTGAAAAAGACGATCACCATTAACCGAACCGAATGAAATGAAGCTAACAAAATTCCTGTCAGTGCTATTTTGCAGCACCATCGCCGCAACAAGTTTTGCACAACAACAATACCCATTCAACGGACTGGAAATGAATCTGGGCAATTTGTCGCGCCTTTCAAATGCCGAGACGAGATCAATCAGCCCCGAAAACTTCACCGGAGAAAAAGGGAAAGGGGGTATGGCCGTGCCGGCCCTCCCGGCAACCCGCAACGAAAACAACGCCTCATGGGCGGCACGGGATCTGGGCCAGACCTGGAAGGTCAATCCCTACATCACGATCAATCCGAACGAAACGTTCACCATCGCCGAGATCGAAGGCCCGGGGGCCATTCAGCACATTTGGATGACCCCGACAGGCGTTTGGCGCTGGAGCATCATGCGCATCTACTGGGATGACGAAAAGGAGCCCTCCGTCGAATGTCCCATCTCCGACTTCTTCTGCATGGGCTGGAACGAGTACGCCCCGGTCGTATCGCTGCCCATTTGCGTCAATCCGGGAAGCGCCTTCAACAGCTATTGGACCATGCCCTTCCGGAAAAAGTGCAAGATCACCATCGAGAACATCAACCCGTCCCAGCCGATGAACCTCTACTACCAGGTAGACTATACCCTGACCGAGGTCCCCGAAGACGCCGGTTATTTCCATGCCCAGTTCCGACGTACACGCCACAACGAAACCTCCGACTTCACCATCATCGACAATGTCAAGGGAAAAGGCCAATACGTAGGCGTCTACATGGCCTGGGGTCTCCACAACAACGGCTGGTGGGGTGAAGGCGAGATCAAGTTCTTCATGGACGGAGACGAGAAGTTCCCCACCATCTGCGGCACCGGAACCGAAGACTACTTCTGCGGATCCTACAATTTCGATCGGGACGGACGATTCACCGAATTCTGCACTCCCTACGCAGGCCTCTGCCAAGTCATCCGTCCCGACGGCACGTACCGTTCGCAGGAGCGGTTCGGCCTATACCGCTGGCATATCATGGACCCGGTCCGCTTCAACAAAAGCCTGAAGGTCACCATCCAGGACCTTGGCTGGCGCCACGACGGCCGTTACCTGCAGCAGAATTCCGACATCTCGGCCACCACATTCTGGTACCAGGCGGAACCCCACGCAAAGTTCCCGGAATTCCCGTCCTGGCAAGATTTGGAAACCTATTGACTCTCATACACCCAAAGAATCGCCGGAGAGCGAGGATCAACAGTTGATCCTCGCTCTCCTTTTACGTTCACCCGGACTCCCGGCTTTACACCTTTACATCTGCTCAAAATACATCCAACGCCTTTTGTTGTCGATCGGCAAATACGTCCAACAGTCCGTTCGAGTCCAAACGCCCACTCCACAGGTTCGAGAAGCCCCGCCCCACAAAGGGACGGACAGAACCGGACAAGCATTCCCAACACCATCCGCCCGTTCAGAGCCTGCCCCGTACGGGGGATCACAGAATGCAACAAAAAAAACGGGAAAGACCCAGAGGATCTTTCCCGCGACCGTTCAGTCACAGGCCATCGGCTTTCTCACAACCTCTCTATTTCAACCGATTTGCCCCCAACCAGGCATTTGTCGATATCGATCTGCCCTTCGTGAACCCTGATGCAGGGCTTCCCCCGCTTCAATAAAACGGTCGCATATCCTCCGTCCACGGAGAGGAACGACCTGAAGTCTCCGATCCGGGAATCAATATAAAGCGTGCGCTCCACGGCATCATAACGGACTCCTGTCAAAGCCTGAATCAGACTGTAGCTCGACATCGCACGTGCATACCACGATCCGCACTCATATTCATTGAACGGATTCCGCACCGTACCGTCGTACCGGGAACGGCAGGTACGCACAATATCAAGGCCCTTTTCGACCTCTCCCTCGAAAATCAGATGGGCGGCCACCTGGTATTCAATGCCTGTCCATACCTCGTCGCTGTAGACAAACGGCAGCTGGGGCTTGTCGCCATGAGGCCACGAGCACAACAGCAGACCGCCCTCGCGCCCCATTGCATACCCCGGGCGCTGCGGATTGGCGTGATCCGTCAGATCGTGCTTGAGGTTGTAGCGATAGACGGCATTCAAGTGGCTGCGCACCATGTCGGGATCGATCGGTTCGTCGATACCTGCAGCCAGAGACATCCAGCAACCGATAATACCATCCGAGATGCAACCCGTACCATACTGATATTTGGGACCCTCCTTCTCAAGAATGATCCTCGCCTCTTCCGAATAGGTGCTATGGAACGTCAGAGCCGTAGTGGGATCCTGTGCATTCAGGTCCTTCCACCGGACATTCTGGATAAAATACTCGCCGTTCCACAACTTGTTTTCCATATAATCGCGGCTCCGGTCCAGCAGCTCCCGGTAGTACGACACATCCTGACCCAGATACTCGCCTATCGCGACGAAACAGTTCAGTGCGCCGGCATAGAAGCTCGTACACATGCCGTCCGGCCCCCAGAATTCGATATCGTAGGTATTGTGGTGAGGTTCCTCCAAAGCACCCGCCTCGCGAGGATCCCAGGTCCGGATGCAATAGTCCATACTCTGCTTCAGCTGCGGATACAGTCTGCTGATCCACAAGCTGTCGCCGCCGATCCGCCAATCCCGGTACACTTTGATGATTCCACCGAGCTGCCCGTCCGCCGCCGCATGGAAGTCATGGTGCACCGGCCGAATCGGCAAGTTGGCCCGAAAAGCCTGATGTCCGTCGGTATTCTGATCCACGAAAAACTCGGTCTCGCGCAACGAACGCTCCAGGCGGGGAAAAAGGTGAGGCACCGCCTGGGCATAATTCCAGACATGCGTGCAGGAGCCGTGGCAACTGCCCCAACTGTCACCGCTGCCTTCCCAAACCCAGAAACGGCCATCATGCTGCCGCATCACCGTGGGCGACTTGAGGATGGTCAGATTCGCGGCCACAGCCTCCACAACCTCCTTGGGCAGGTTCGTATCGTAAAAAGCCTCCGTAAAGCGGCCGGTCCTCTGCCTGAGCAGATCGTAATTCTCTTCCCAATAGGCAGCCACCTCGTCTACGTTCCGGAACCTTCGGCTGTACCACGGCTCATAACGGTCCGGCTGCCCCGCATAATCCGCCTCATTGTAACAGGAGCCGAAATCGCGCACATTCTTCGGGTCGGGACCGATCCGATGATTCGAGCGGGGGACGAACCAGGCCATATAGAGCCGAACGGTCTTCGATTCGCCCGGAGCCAGTTCGACCGGGACATAGAGCGAACCTCCGGGCGCCCCCGGTCCGGGCTCGTTGGATAAGAGTTCACCCCGCGTCACGTTGTTCCAGGCCATCGTCAGGGGATCGAACCAACCGCCTCGGAACCAGCAATGATCGACTGTCGTGCGGGCATCGTCAGTCCAGATGGCAAGATGCCCTTCAAGATGGCGCTCATTTGCGGGCGCCTCCTGATTGAGGACGAATCCCCGCTCGAACGGAGTCACCGAAGATACGGCCGCATCCGTCTTGTACATGAAATTACGGGTATTGAACGAGAATACGGCCTCAACCGGTTTTTTCGAGGTATTGCGGAAAGTATATTCAAACCCTCCGACGGGAAGTCCGGAATTGTCCTCGTCGTTCGGAATAAAGGATTCCAGGCGACGATCGAAACGTCAAGCGGAAGGTCGTTGTCGTGCAGATCGAGCCGGGCAAAGGGAAACCTTGCCGAGAAGCGCCCCTCATCGAAACGGGGCAAGCCCCATGTGGTTCCGCCGACACCCATTCCACCGTTCAGACGGCCGTATTTCTTATATTCGGGGACATTGGCTTCAAGCACCTTGGACCCGTTTTCAACACCCTTGACACAGACAGCGGCAAACGTACAGGGCTCATGAAAAAGATCCGGAACATGATGAAGCGAAACGTGGGATATCGCACCGGTCCCCTCGAAGCAGATCATTCCCGTGCCGATACCTCCGACCGGAAACGCGACATGATCCATGTTATGCCCCTCATAGACACCGTTGAATTCCCGGGCGGCAGCCGATTCAAGCGAGACAGCAAACATACCCAGCCAAAAGAGCAGTTTCAGGTTTCTGTTCATAACGATTGTTTAAGTTTAGTTGGTAAAAAAGAGTATTGAATTGGAGAGTATATCCTCGGTCGCACCATACAAATATAGCAGGAACCATGTATTTTTGCAACTAAATTCAATCAATATTTTTTATCTTTGCAATACGCAGCGCCCCAGCAAACAACACAACATACTAAATATCAAATACATAAAACACATATCATCACACTTCAGAAATTACCGAAATTTACTATAACGTTTTAGCAAATTAAAAAAACAGCCTTGCTACTCCGGGAATAGGCCCGATACAACCAAAAACGCGCAAACATGACAAAGAAACAAGAACTGCGGCATTCCGTCGCAATCACATGCATGCTGCTGGCAGCCGTTTTTCACGCAGCGACAGCATCGACCCGGAATAAAGCCTCCGAACGGCACGTTGCCCTGGCCGATCCGTTCATCCTCTGCGACAAAGGGATCTACTATGCATACGGTACCGGCAGCGACAACGGCATACCGGTCTACATCTCCAGGGATTTGAAAAACTGGAAGTCGCCCGCGGGAGACGACAAGATTCACCTTGCACTCGACAAACGCGACAGCTACGGCAACAAATGGTTCTGGGCCCCGGAGGTATATCTCATCGACGGAACCTACTACATGTACTATTCTGCAGAGGAACACATCTGTGTCGCCACATCCGAATCGCCGCTCGGGCCATTCAGACAAAAGGAGAAACGCCCGATGATCGAAGGCCGCAACATCGACAATTCGCTCTTCATCGACCCAAATGGACAGGCTTACCTGTTCTGGGTCAAAATCGACACATGCAACGCAATCTGGGTCTGCGAACTCGAAAAGGATCTGCAAACGCCTCGCCCTGACACAGCCCGACCATGTATCAGCATGTCCCAGGAATGGGAGAAGATATGGCCGTCAGTAAACGAGGGCCCATTTGTCATCCGACACAAAGGCACATACTACCTGACGTATTCCGCCAACAGTTACGAATGCCCCGACTACGGCATAGGATACGCCACGGCGGATCATCCCCTGGGGCCCTGGACCAAATCGGAGCACAACCCGATCCTGCAATCCCCGGGGACGTTGCAGGGCTGCGGACACCATGCCGTTTTCAGGGACAAAAGGCACCGATATCGGGTCGTCTTCCACGCACACCATGCCCCGGGACAGATCTCGCCACGCATCATGCACCTCACGCGGCTGAAGTTCATTCCACAGAAAAATACGGCAGACCGGCTTGTTTTTCTGCCCAACTATTTTACCCCACGATTAACAAGGGATTGAACCTTCACGGTTCCACCAGATCGGAAACGGCGATCTCCTCGTTCTTGAGGAAGGCTTTCGGGAAGGTGGCCGACACGCGGCCCTTGAGGATGATCGCCTCCTCGGCCGTCAGGCAGTTGCCGACCGAGACCTTGAAATAGGGATTCTCGTAGCCCATGTATACCTTGACGTCGGGGAAGGTCTCCTCGAAAAGTTTCTTGGCCTCAAAAGCCCCCTCGCGCGCCTCGGGACCGTTGTCCGAGAAGATGCAGACACGGTAGCCCGCAAACCGCTGCCGCTGCTCGGCGCGTGCGGCATCGGCCACCTTGCCGGCCGTTTCGCCGTATTCGCCGGCGATCACCCGGGCCCGCCCGAACAGCGAGGACGAGGAGGCCGGCTCGGCCAGCTGCCGCTTGAAAGCGCCCAACGACTGTGCCGCCGCGGGAAGAGCCGTCGCGCAGCACAGCAAACAGATGCATATCGAGATCCTGCGTATCATTAGAGATAGTTTTTAAGGTCGTCGGCCGACAGGCCAAAGGTATTCAAAAAATCCGACAACGGCATCATTTCGGCCGAAATATTTACCGGGACCGCACCGCCGCGGCCACGGAGGTCGTAGCGGATGCCGATCCGCTCCAGGTCTCCTTCGCGGATCCGACGTTCGAGTACATAGAGTGCCATCGGGTCGTCCGCCCGCACCCGCCACAACGTCGTGACACTCCCGGTCGTCCGCCGAGGCACCCGCACCGGATCGCGCAACTCCAATTCACATACCGGCGCACCACCGTAGCTGACCCCGATCCGGGCATGTCGCAGCACCAGCGTGCGCTCCGAATCGTTGCGCACCCGCAGCACCGCCACCGCACCCGCCGATCCCCGGCGCTCGATGCGCTCGACCGCCTCGATACCGATTTCGTGCCCGGCCCGCTCGACCGCCTGCCGGCAGGAGGCCGCAGCCGACAGCAGGATTGCAGCCGCCAGGCAGCGCCACACGATGCGTCGCAGGGCCCCGTTCATCGCTCGCCGATATAGATTTGTGCAATGCCGAAGCTTTGGCTCCGGGCACGGCAGTGCCGGAATCCCGCCGCCTCCATCATCGCCAGGAACCGATCCGGGGCAGGGAACTCGCCGACCGAAGCCGGGAGGTAGGCGTAGGCCTGCCGGTCGTGCGACACCATGCCCCCGATGCGGGGCAGAATGCGGTAGGAATAGAACTCGTAGAGGGTGCGGAAGATCCGGTTGCGGGGCGTCGAGAACTCAAGGATCACCACCCGGCCTCCGGGGCGGACAACCCGGAACAGTTCGCGCAGCCCGGCCTCGAGGTCCCCGAAGTTCCGGACCCCGAAGGCCACCGTCGCCACATCGACCGAGGCGTCGCCGGCCGTCAGGTGCTCGGCGTCGCCGCGATCGAGGACGATCCGTCCGTCGAGTCCGCGCGCCTCGACCTTACGCCGCGCCACGGAGAGCATCTGCTCCGAGAGATCGACGGCCAGCACCTGCACGCCGTCGATCCGGCGGGCCATCTCGATGGCCAGGTCGCCCGTGCCCGTCGCCACGTCGAGTATCCTCCGCGGCGCCGCACGGCGCACTTCGCGCACCACGTGCCGGCGCCAGATGCGGTCGATGTTCATCGACAGCGTATGGTTGAGCAAATCGTAACGGGGAGCGATGCGGTCGAACATCTCGCGCACCTCCTCTTTCTTGGTCTGATCGGTATTGTACGGTTTCATCTTGCGTTATTCGTATCGGATCGTCTCGTCGGGTCGCACCGTCGAGATCACAAAGGTCGGAATGAGCAGCAGCGCGACGATTGCCGCCACGAAACCCAGGTTGAGCGGCAGCCACCACGCCCAGTCGAGCGCCACGGGAACCTCCGAGAGCAGGTAGCCTTCGGCATCGAGCTTGACCAGATGCGTCGCCTGCTGCACGAGGCAGGCCCCCAGCCCGACGGCGTTGCCCCAGGCCAGGCCGCGCAGCGTCACGAAGGTCGCCCGCCAGAGGAAGATCGCCCGCAGCTGGCTGTTGGGCATGCCGAGAGCCTTCAGCAGCCCGATCATGCGCGTCCGCTCGAGCACGAGGATCAGCAGGGCCGAGGCCATGTTGAAGAAGGCCACGACAAGCATGATGACGATGATCACCGCGGCATTGACGTCGTGGGCCCGCAGCCAGTCGAAAATGTTGGGATAGCGCTCCGCAACGCTCGTCACGGCAAGGTTCGCCGTCGCGGGGTCGTCGTCGTACAGGAGCGCATGGCCGAGCCGTGCAGCGCATGCGTCGGCATCGGAGGCCCGCTCCAGGAGTATTTCATAACCCGAGACCTCGTCGCCGGACCACTCGGCCAGCCGCTGCACGTTGCGCAGGTCCGTGAGGATCATCCGCTCGTCCATGTCGTCCATTCCCGAGGCGTAGAGACCGGAGACCTTGAAGCGGTCGCGGCGCGGCAGCTCGCCGGGTTCGACAAAGAGCATCTCCACCTTGTCCCCGGGGCCGAGGCGCAGCTTCGAGGCGAGGGTCTGCGACAGCAGGATGTCCTTCGTGCGGATCGAGTCGCCCACGCGGGGAAGCTCCCCGGCGACGAGCCACTCGTCGAAAAAGCGCCAGTCGTAGGTCGCATCGACTCCCTTGAGCACCACCCCCTCGACGGCATCCTCGGTGCGGACGATGCCTCCGCGCAGCGCATAGGGCGCCATCGAGACGAAGCCCGGCATCGAGCGGATCAGCTCCTCGAGGTGCCGGCTCCGCACCACGGGCCGGGCATCGAGCGACTGAACACCCCGGATGTCGGTCACCGAGACATGAGCCGCAAATCCCGCCATCTTGTGCGCCACCTCGCGCTTGAACCCCATGATGACGGCCAGTGCAAGGATCATCACCGCAACACCCAACGCCACGGAGATCACGGCAATACGCTCCATCACGCCGGGTTTGTTCTCCGGCGAGGGTCGGGCCATGCGGCGGGCGATGAAAAACGAGAGATTCACGGCAGCTGTTTTTATCTGAAAATTGATGCAAAGTAACACATAATTTCGTATTTTTGCCCGAAATAACGTTTTTTTAATCGCCGAGAGGCAGTTTTCGCCATGAACAGAAAGGCATTGATCACGGGTGCGACCTCTGGAATCGGGCGCGCCACCGCACTGCGGCTCGCCCGCGAAGGTTACGACATCATCGCCACGGGGCGCCGCGCAGAGCGGCTCGCCGCCCTGCAGCACGACATCGAATCGGCCGGCGGCCGCTGCACGACCCTCACCTTCGACGTCCGCTCGGAAGAGGAGGTGCGCCGCGCGCTGGAGCCGCTCGAACGGATCGACCTGCTGGTGAACAATGCCGGGCTGGCCGCCGGGCTCGAGCACATCGACCGGGGCGACACGCGCGACTGGGACGCCATGATCGACACCAACGTGAAGGGGCTGCTCTACGTGACGCGCGTCATCGCGCCGAAGATGGTCGCCGCAGGCGGCGGACACACATCTTCAACATCGGCTCGATCGCCGGCACGGAGCCCTACGAGAACGGCGCGGTCTACTGCGCCTCGAAGCACGCCGTGCACGCCATCTCGCAGTCGATGCGCGCCGACCTGCTGTCGGCCGGGATCAAGGTGACGGAGATCCGCCCGGGCATGGTCGAGACGGAGTTCTCGCTCGTCCGCTTCCACGGCGACCGCGAAGCCGCCGACCGCGTATACGACGGCGTGGAGCCGCTCACGGGCGACGACATCGCCGAGGCAATCGCCTGGGCCGCACAATTACCGGCCCACATGAACGTTAATGATATGGTACTGATGCCCACGCAACAGGCCGGGGCCTACTACACGTACCGCAAGAACCGATAAAAACACGAACGATTTATGGTACAACCGCTCATCATTCTGCTTCAGGCAAATCTCTACGCCGAATCGGCCGCCGCACGCTACTCGGCCGCCACGACCGGCATGTTCATTCTGATCATCGCCATCGGCGTCATCGGATTCCTCGTGCAGGCACGCCTGCAGTCCGTCTTCAAGAGATACTCGAAGGTGCAGTTCCCCGGCGGCCTCACGGGCGCCGAGGTAGCCGAAAAAATGCTGCGCGACAACAACATCCACAACGTGAAGGTCACGCATGTAGGCGGACACCTCACCGACCACTTCAACCCGCAGACGATGACCGTCAATCTGAGCGATGCGGTCTACTCCTCGACGAGCGTCGCCGCGGCCGCCGTTGCGGCCCACGAGTGCGGCCATGCCGTACAGCACGCCCGCGGCTACGCCCCGCTGGTGCTCCGCTCGCAGCTCGTGCCCGTGGTGCAGTTCGCCTCGTCGGCCGCCACGTGGGTCATCATCCTCGGGCTGGTGATCCTCGCCTCGACGCGCAACGAACTGCTCTGCTGGATCGGCGTGGGCATGATCGCCGTGTCGGCCCTCTTCTCGATCATCACGCTGCCGGTCGAATACAACGCTTCGGCCCGCGCACTGGAGTGGCTGCAGGTGAGCCGCACGATGCAGGGCGCCCAGCTCGCACAGGCCAAAGAGGCCCTCTCGTGGGCGGCCCGCACCTACCTGGTGGCCGCGCTGAGCGCCATCGCTTCGGTACTCTACTACGTCCTGCTGATCCTCGGCGGGCGTCGCGACTAACCAGCAGGAGATGGGTTCCCCCGAAAAAGACTACCTGCACAAAGGCTGGATGGCGGCTGCGGCACTCATAGCGGTGCTCGTGGCCGTCAGTTTCATACCCGCAGAGCCTGGGCGGCGTGAAGCTCCGCCGCGCCAACATCCTCTCGGACCTGATCGAATTCGGCGATGCGGAGGCGACCGCAGAGGCCGCCGAACCGCAGCTCTTCGACGAGGAGGAGTTCCACGTGGACATGGAGGAGGTCATCTCGCGCATCGAGGCCGACAGCACCCCCGCGCGAGGCTCCCGCCTCGTTCGACTGGGACCTGCGCCGCGACACGATCCCGCTCCGAGGCGCCCGGACACCGTGCGGCTGCTTCCCGAACTGACGCCGATCGAGGATTTCGACACCACGGGAACAGGCATCCGGGCCTTCTGCGACACGTTGCTGCATGCCCCCCGCCCGGTGCGCATCGCCTTCCTCGGCGACTCGTTCGTCGAGGGCGACATCCTGACGGCCGACCTGCGTGAAAAGCTCCAGGCGGCCTACGGCGGAGGCGGCACGGGCTTCGCCCCGATGGCCTCGCCGCTGACGGGCTTCCGCCGCACGGTCCGCACCGAGTCGAAGGGATGGACAACCTACAACATCATGCAGCGCAAGAAAGCTCCCGAGGGGCTCCGCGACCACTTTTTCGTCTCGGGCTGGGTAAGCCAGCCGGCAGCGGGAGCCTCGACCCGCTGGGAGAGCACCGACGCCCGTGCACGGCTCGACTCCTGCACGGGAGCACGGCTCCTGTTCCGCTCACCCGAAGAAAGCCGCATCGAGGTGACGCTCAACGACACGCTGCGCCGCACGTTCGACATACCGGCCGACGAGGCGGTCCGCCAGATCGTCATCCGCGCCCCCCACATCCACGCCCTGACGTGCCGGGTGCTCACGCCCGGCGAGGGATTCATCGGCTACGGCGGCATCTTCGAGGGCGACGGCGTGGTGGTGGACAACTACTCGGTGCGGAGCAACAACGGACAGGCGATGTTCTGGACCGACCCGGCCGTCAATGCCCGGATCGACGCCCTCGCGGGCTACGATCTGGTGATCCTCCAGTACGGGCTGAACATCATGCAGGCCGGCGTATACAACTACACGGGCTACTCGCAGCAGATCGAGAAGATGGTGGACTTCGTACGCCGCTGCTTCCCGGGCGCCGCGGTGCTGGTGCTGGGCGTCAGCGACCGCTCGGTGAAGAGCAACGGAGGTTTTGAACCGATGGATGCCCTGCCCCACATGACCGAAAGCCAGCGCCGCGCGGCCCGGAACACGGGTGCGGCCTTCTGGCCCACGTGCGACGCCATGCGGGCCCAGGGCGGCATGGAGCGCTTCGTGCAGAACGGCTGGGCCGGCAAGGACTACACCCACATCAACTATGCGGGCGGCAGCCGCGTGGCCTGGGCGCTGGTCGATGCGCTGAACGCACTGACGGCCGAAGTCGCCGCCCGGAAGCGGGCCGAGGAGGTGCGCCGCGAGGCCGCCGCCCCGATCCTGAGCCCGCGCCAGAGGGCCCGCATCGACCGGATGCTGCTCCCGGGCATTCGGCGCAAACCCCTTAACGACAGCCGATCATGACCCTTCCCGCCACGGACGGCATCGCCGAAAGACTGCAGGCGCTGCTCGCCTACGACTCCGCCTCGCCGCTGATCTTCAGCAGCGGGCTGTTCCTGTTCCTCTTCGCGGGGTTCCTGCTGCTCTACAGCGCTCTGCGCCGGGCGACGATGGCCCGCATCGTCTACGTCATCCTCTTCTCGCTCTACTTCTACTACAAGTCGAGCGGCATCTACTTCCTGCTGCTGATTTTCGCCGCCACGAGCGACTTCCTGATCGCCCGCGCCCTCGCCCGCACAGAACACCGCGGCGCCCGGCGCGCACTCGTAGCCCTGAGCGTGGCGGTCAATCTCGGCATGCTCGGCTACTTCAAGTACACCAACTTCCTGGTGGAGATCGCCAACCAGATGTTCGGGCCCGGATTCCTCCAGTTCCAGAACATCTTCCTGCCGGTCGGCATCTCGTTCTTCGTCTTCCAGTCGATGAGCTACACGATCGACGTCTACCGCCGCCAGCTCCAGCCCCTTACGAACTGGCTGGAATACCTCTTCTACCTCTCGTTCTTCCCGCAGCTCGTGGCCGGCCCGATCGTCCGCGCACGCGACTTCATCCCGCAGATCCGCCGCAACCCGGTGGTTACGCGCACGATGTTCGGGAGGGGAGTATTCCTGATCCTCACGGGACTCTTCAAGAAGGCGATCATCTCGGACTACATCTCGCTCAACTTCGTGGACCGCATCTTCGACGAGCCGCTGCTCTACTCCGGCTTCGAGTGTCTGGCGGGCATCTACGCCTATGCGCTGCAGATCTACTGCGACTTCTCGGGCTACTCGGACATGGCCATCGGCATCGCCCTGCTGCTGGGATTCCATTTCCCCAAGAACTTCGACGCCCCCTACAAGTCGGCGACGATCACCGAATTCTGGCGGAGGTGGCACATCTCGCTCTCGTCGTGGCTGCGCGACTACCTCTATATCTCGCTGGGCGGCAACCGCAAGGGCCGCGTACGCACCTACGTGAACCTCCTGCTGACGATGCTCCTGGGCGGACTGTGGCACGGCGCCGCCGTGCGGTTCATCCTCTGGGGCGGCCTGCACGGCGCAGCCCTGGCGCTGCACAAGATCTGGATGGCCGCAGTTCCGGGAGCCAAGGCCGACGGCTCGCAGATGCACCGTCTGAGCCGCATCGGAGGAATCCTGCTCACCTTCAACCTCGTCTGCTTCGGGTGGCTGATGTTCCGCGCCGAGTCGATGCAGACCGTCTCGCTGATGCTCCACCAGATCTTCCACAACTTCAACGCTCCGATGATCCCGCAGGTCGTGGCCGGGTACGCCGGCGTCTTCGCCCTCATCGCCACGGGCTACCTGCTGCACTTCCTGCCCGCCCGCGTCGATGCCGCCGCACAACGGGTGGTCACCTGCGCACCGCTCGCGCTGCAGGTGCTGCTGGCCGCCGCGATGATCTGGTGCGTCATGCAGATCAAGTCGAGCGACATCCAACCCCCTTCATCTACTTCCAGTTCTGACACCGCACCGCCCATGGCTTTCGACGAACAACTCTTCCTCGCGCTCAACTTCGACGGCGGAGCGCTCTGCGACCGGATCATGCTCGCCCTGTCGGGCGTCGCGATGTGGCTGCCGCTCTATGCGCTGATCCTCTGGCTCGTCTGGCGCCGGGCCGGCTGGCGGGGGACGCTTCTCTTCCTCCTTCTGATGGCCGCTGCAGTGGGGCTGGCCGACATGGTGGCCGGCATCTTCAAGCACAACGGGCCGCTGGGCGGCCTGCTGCAGGGTATCGAACCCCGCTGGCGGCCGATGTTCGCCCCCTCGCTCGAAGGACTCGACATCGCTCCCGACTCGCTGCGGGTCCTGCGGAAGCTCTCCCCCGAAGCGCTGACCGCAGCAGGCTACTCCGGCGACTGGACGGTACATGTCCCCGCCGAAGCCGTGAGCGGCCGCTTCGGCACCGTCTCGGCACATGCCGCCACCTCCGTAACGCTCGCCGTACTCGCCTGCACGACGATCCGCCGGCGGTGGTTCAGCCTGCTGATGGCGTTCTGTACCGCGGCGATCTGCTACTCGCGCATCTACCTTGCCAAGCACTACCCCGCAGACATCCTCTGGGGCATACTCCTCGGCATGCTCCTCGGCTGGGCGGCCCACCGCGCGCTGCTCTGCCTCGACCGGAAGACCGCCCGGGGGAAATAATTGCGTATGTGCCCTTTTTTTCGTAATTTTGCACGATCGAATCAAGCTATAAACCAAAAAGACGAACATACATGGCAATCGAACTCAGCGAACAGGAACAGTTGCGCCGCCAGTCGCTCAAAGCGTTGCGCGACCTGGGCATCGAGCCTTATCCCGCCGCACGCTACGAAGTGACGGCCACGGCGCGTGAAATCGCCGAAAACTACGACGACACGAAGCACAACTACGACGACGTCCGCATCGCCGGCCGCATCATGTCGCGCCGCATCATGGGCAGCGCCTCGTTCTTCGAACTGCAGGACCACACGGGCCGCATCCAGGTCTACATCCGCCGCGACGACATCTGCCCCGAGGGAGACCCCACGCTCTACAACACCGTCTTCAAGAAACTGCTCGACATCGGCGACTTCGTCGGCGTCGAGGGCTTCGCCTTCCGCACCAACACCGGCGAGTTGTCGGTACACTGCAAACGCTTCACGGTGCTCTCGAAGTCGATCCGCCCGCTGCCCGTCGTCAAGGAGAAGGACGGCAAGACGTTCGACGCCTTCACCGACCCCGAGATCCGCTACCGCCAGCGCTACCTCGACCTGATCGTCAATCCGCAGGTCAAGGAGGTCTTCGTCAAGCGGGCGAAGATCATGGCCACGATGCGGGAGTTCTTCAACTCGAAGGGCTACATCGAGGTCGAGACCCCGATCCTGCAGCCCATTCCGGGCGGCGCCTCGGCGCGTCCCTTCATCACGCACCACAACTCGCTCGACATCGACCTCTACCTGCGCATCGCCACGGAGTTGTACCTCAAGAAGCTCATCGTCGGCGGTTTCGACGGCGTCTACGAGTTCGGCAAGAACTTCCGCAACGAAGGCATGGACCGCACGCACAACCCCGAGTTCACCTGCATGGAGATCTATGTCGCCTACAAGGACTACCGCTGGATGATGGAGTTTACGGAGCAGATGCTCGAGCGGGTGTCGATGGCCGTGAACGGCACGACGGAGCTCGAGATCGACGGCCGCAAGGTGTCGTTCAAGGCGCCGTTCCGCCGCCTGACGATGACCGACGCCATCCGCGAAAAGACCGGATACGACATCACGGGCCAGACGGAGGAGCAGCTGCGCGAGGCCTGCAAGCGCCTGAACGTCGAGATCGACGACACGATGGGCAAGGGCAAACTGATCGACGCCATCTTCGGACAGTACTGCGAGGAGGAGCTCATCCAGCCCACCTTCGTCTGCGACTACCCCAGCGAGATGTCGCCCCTGTGCAAGCGTCACCGCGACAACCAGGACCTCACGGAGCGTTTCGAGCTGTTCGTGAACGGCAAGGAGCTCTGCAACGCCTACTCGGAGCTCAATGACCCGATCGACCAGCTGGAGCGCTTCCAGGAGCAGCTGCGGCTCTCGGAGAAGGGCGACGACGAGGCGATGTTCATCGACATGGACTTCGTGCGTGCCCTGGAGTACGGCATGCCGACCTGCTCGGGCATGGGCATCGGCATCGACCGTCTGACGATGTTCCTGACCGGCCAGAGCTCGATCCAGGACGTACTCTTCTTCCCGCAGATGCGTCCCGAGAAGAAGGTCGTGGCCGATCCCGTGGAGGCCTATACGGCCATCGGCGTCCCCGAGGAGTGGGTGCCCGTGATCCAGAAGATGGGCTACATCACCGTGGAGTCGCTGCGCAAACTGGCCCCCGGCAAGTTCTTCAACGACCTGTGTGGCTTCAACAAGAAGAACAAGCTCGGGCTCAAGGCTCCCTCGATCGACGAGGTCAAGGCGTGGTGCTCGGAACAGGAATAACTCAGGTTGCCGGGTCGCAGGAGCCATAGCCGCATCCCGACAGCCCGGCTCCAACCCGGAGATGAAAGACAGAACACATTAACACAAATAAAAAAACAGACCGAAAATGAGAAAGAAAATCGTTGCCGGCAACTGGAAGATGAATACGCTTCCTGCCGAAGGAGTCGAACTGGCAAAGGGCGTCGTAGCCGGACGCGGCGAGGTATGCTCGTGCGTGAACTTCATCGTCTGCCCGCCGTTCACCCACCTGGCAATGGTCGCCGAGACCCTGAAGGGTTCGGACGTCGAACTGGGCGCCCAGAACTGCGCCGCCGAGGCCAAAGGCGCCTACACGGGTGAGGTCGCAGCCTCGATGATCGCCGCCCTGGGTTGCAAGTATGTGATCCTCGGCCACTCGGAGCGCCGCCAGTACTACGGCGAGACCTCCGCTACGCTCAACAAGAAGATGGAGCAGGCCTATGCCAACAACCTTACGCCGATCTACTGCGTGGGCGAGAACCTCGAGGAGCGCGAGGCCGGCAAGCACTTCGACGTGGTGAAGGCCCAGATCGAGGAGGTGGTTTACAACCTCACCGAGGAGCAGTTCAAGAACCTCGTGATCGCCTACGAGCCCGTATGGGCCATCGGTACGGGCAAGACCGCCACGGCCGACCAGGCTCAGGAGATCCACGCCTACATCCGCAAGGTGCTCGCCGACAAGTTCGGCGCCGCAGCTGCCGAGTGCCCGATCCTCTACGGCGGTTCGTGCAAGCCCTCGAACGCTGCCGAGATCTTCGCCAAGGAGGATGTGGACGGCGGCCTGATCGGCGGTGCCGCCCTGAAGGCCGAGGACTTCCTCGCCATCGGCAAAGGATTCGCCAAATAATCGGGTCTGACCCCGAACGGACACCCCGGATTCCGGCCATAGCGGAATCCGGGGTGTTTCATTCTCGCACCGCGCACCGCCGTACCGAAGCGGGTAACGGCCCGGCGCACCGACGGCCGGAAAACAGGCAGGCGCCCGGACACAAAAGAAGGCGCGGAACCCGAAGGTCCGCGCCGCAACTACGGAGACAGCCGTATGTCAATCGTCGATCTCGACCACCTGGAACTTCCGGTCGAACTTGATCTCCAGGCCGTTCGAGAGTTCTACCTCCCATGTATACTTGTTCCGGTCGATCTTCCGGATGAACTGCCCCGCAAAACTGGTCTTCACATAATCGGCAATCTGCACAGGAACGATCGCCGCGGGAACAGCCTCGTATTTGCGCTCGACGGACGACCACTCGCCGTTGCTCTCGAAATCAACCTCCGTACGGTCGGTGTAGACCACCTCATACTCGAACCGATGAACTTCGGGTCCTCGACGGCATAGGCCAGCGTCAGATCCTTGAAATTCGCGGCGAGGAACTCCTGGGTCGCGGCAGGCAGTTTGTCGAGCGTGATGGGACGCTCGCGATCTCCGGCGAACGATGCGGTGATTCCGGCAAAGAGAAGGGCTGCAGAAACAAAAAAAATCTTTTTTTCATCTTGGTTTTTTTTACAGGTTGAACGAATTTGGTTTTCTTTTTACGATACAAAGATCGCGCTCGATTCTGAACGGAATCTAAAATCGACAGACAACCCCTCGTTTTTCTGCAAATTTTCCTCCAAAACCCCGATCCCCGCAACTATTCGTCAGGCAGAAGAGCCTCGAGTTGCTCCACGGTCAGCTCCGGATTCCAGATACACCGCCCGCCGTAGGTCTCCTCCACCGCCTGCAGATATTGCCGATGGGGATCAATCCCATTGCTGCCCGCAGCGAGTCGAGGCTCGCAGGATGCTCAACGGGCCAGACATAGCACACGCGCTGGCCGCACACCGAATCACCCTCGATGATCCGCGTAAAGGAGCGCGTCTGCGTTCCGTAGCGCTGGGGGCGGTTTTCCCGCATCAGCATCCGGTCCAGAAGCGTGGCATAACTCGATTTCGAAAGACGCCCGGCCTTCATCTGCTCCTCGACGAGGGGCATGAAGCGCCGCTGCATCTCGAGGTCGGCATGGTCGATAACGAGCCAGAGGGCCTCGCTCGCCCCGTCGGAGATCTCCTCGGGCCAGCCCTCCTCAAGCAACCCGGCGACCATGCGCTGATTCCCGGCATCGACCTCCTGCATCCGGGCATAGGCCGACAGCAGCGAATCGACCGGCGACGGGGATTGCTGCGAGAGGCGGAGCACCTCCCGGCGCACCGCCTGGTCCCGGTCGCGGAGCGCGAGCAACAGCGAGTCGAGGTTGCGCGTCTGCGACGCATCGGCCGCAAAACTGCGGCCCGCCCACACCAGTCCGAGGAGCAGCAGGGCCCCTATCTTGACAACTCTTCCCACACGGTATCGTTTTCAGGTTTTCGAAAAAAGAAAAAGCCCCCGGAGGCCTGTCCTGAGACACACCCTCCGGAGACTTTCGGTTCGGGATACCGGACCTCGGGTCCGGCCCGCATTACATCTTCTTGCCCACGTTCGTCTTCTTGGCAGCCTTCGGAGCAGCGGTCTTGGCCGATGCAGCCTTGGGAGCCTTCGGGGCCTTCGGAGCAGCCTTCTTGGCCTCGCCCTCGACTACGGCAGCGTCCTCGACGGCGTCGGTCTTCTTGGCGGCCGACTTGCGCGAACGGCGCGTCTTGGGTTTCGCCTCAGCGGCAGCGGCCGGCGTAATGCCCAGCGTGTAGGCCTCGTTGAAATCAACGAACTCGATGATGCACATCTCGGCAGCATCGCCCAGACGGAAGCCGGTCTTCAGGATGCGGGTATAGCCGCCCGGACGCTCGGCGATCTTCGGGGCGATCGTGCGGAAGAGCTCCGTCACGGCCTCCTTCTGTTTCAGGTACGAGAATACGACGCGGCGCGAGTGGGTCGTGTCCTCCCTTCGACTTGGTGACCAGAGGCTCCACGAACATGCGTACGGCCTTGGCCTTGGCGAGCGTCGTCTCGATGCGCTTGTGCAGAATCAGCGACGACGCCATGTTCGACAGCATCGCCTTTGCGGTGGCCTGCCTGGCGGCCCAGGTGGTTGAAATTCTTATTGTGTCTCATAATTAATCTTTGTCAAGTTTGTAGATTGATACGTCCATACCGAACTTCAGGTTGAGCGAGGTCAGCAACTCGTCCAGCTCCGTCAGCGATTTCTTACCGAAGTTGCGGAACTTCAGCAGGTCATTGCGGTTGAGCTTCACGAGGTCTCCCACGGTGTCCACATCTGCGGCTTTCAGGCAGTTCAGGGCGCGGACGGTCAGATCCTGATCCGAGAGCTTCGTCTTCAGCAGCTGACGCATGTGGAGAACGTCCTCGTCGAACTCCTCCGTGCCGTTCGTGTCTTCCATGTTGACCGTGATCTTCTCGTCGGAGAAGAGCATGAAGTGCTGAATGAGAATCTTGGCGGCCTCCTTCAGAGCCTCCTTTGGGGTGAATCGACCCATCGGTGGTAATTTCCAAATTCAACTTCTCGTAGTCGGTCTTCTGCTCGACACGGTAGTTCTCGGATCGAGTACTTCACGTTTTTTGATCGGCGTAAAGATCGAGTCGATAGGCAGCGTTCCGAACTCGCAGTCGGCAGGCGTATTCTCCTCTGCCGAAACGTAACCGCGCCCCTTACCGATCGTGAGGGTCATCTGCAGCTTCGTGCCGGGCGCGAGGTGGCAGATCACCAGCTCGGGGTTGAGCACCTTGAAGAACGACAGGTAATTCGAGATATATCCGGCAGTCAGCTCCGTCACACCCGCAACGTTAATGGACACTTTTTCGGCATCCTGATTATCGACTGTGCGGATAAAACGAACCTGCTTCAGCTTGAGGATGATGTTCAACATATCCTCCATCACACCGGGGGATAGCGGCAAACTCGTGATCGACACCGGCGACCTTGACAGTCGTGATTGCGTAACCCTCCAGCGAAGAGAGCAGAATACGACGCAAAGCGTTACCGACAGTCATGCCGAATCCGGGCTCCAGCGGTCGGAACTCGAACTTTCCGAACGACGAAGTGGACTCGAGCATTATAACCTTCTCAGGTTTCTGGAATGCTAATATTGCCATAACAGTGAATTTGAAAGATTACTACTTCGAGTACAACTCGACGATGAGCTGCTCCCTTGATGTTCTCGGGAATCTCTTCACGTTCGGGCTTCTGCAGGAACTTGCCGCTCATCGTGGCGTTGTCCCACTCAACCAGGCGTAACGGCTCTTCGACGAGCCGGCCAGAGATGCCGAGATCACTTCCAGACTCTTCGACTTCTCGCGAACCGACACCACGTCACCCGCGCGCAGCGAGTACGAGGGGATGTTCACGACGCTGCCGTTCACGCAGATGTGGCAGTGCGAAACGAGCGGGCGGGCAGCTGCACGCGTCGGGGCGATACCCAAGCGGTAAACAACGTTGTCCAGACGGCACTCGAGCAGCTTCAGCAGGTTCTCACCCGTGATGCCGCCCATACGTGCTGCCTGCTCGTAGGTGCGTGCGAACTGCTTCTCCAGCAGGCCGTAGGTGTACTTTTGCCTTCTGCTTCTCGCTCAGCTGCGTGCCGTACTCCGACACTTTCTTGCGCTTGCGCGCCAGACCATGCTGTCCGGGAGGAAGTTGCGCTTTTCGAGCACCTTATCCGCACCATAGATAGCTTCGCCGAATTTACGGGCGATTTTCGATTTAGGTCCTATGTATTTTCCCATTGTCTTAACGTAATTAAATAGATCCTTGAAACTTTCCTTAACCTGTGAAGCGTGAATCAGACGCGACGACGGTTAGGAGCACGGCAGCCGTTGTGCGGCAGCGGCGTAACGTCGATGATCTCCATCACCTCGATACCGGCGCCGTGGATGGTGCGAACGGCCGACTCGCGACCGGCGCCCGGACCCTTGACATAAACCTTCACCTTGCGCAGGCCCATGTCATAAGCGACCTTGGCGCAATCGGCGGCCGACGTCTGTGCGGCATACGGAGTATTCTTCTTCGAACCACGGAAACCCATCTTACCGGCCGACGACCAGCTGATGACGTCACCCACCTCGTTGGTGATGGTGATGATCACGTTGTTGAAAGTGGAGTGAACGTAGGCGTTGCCCACGGCACCGACCTTAACAACCTTCTTCTTAACTGTTCCAGTTTTTCTTTGCCATAATTCCCTAAAGATTACTTCGTTGCCTTTTTTTCTTGTTTGCGACGGTCTTCTTGCGGCCCTTGCGCGTGCGGGCATTGTTCTTCGTCGACTGTCCGCGGACCGGAAGGCCCAGACGGTGACGGATACCGCGGTAGCAGCCGATATCCATCAGGCGCTTGATGTTGAGCTGGACCATCGAGCGGCATTCGCCCTCGACCTTGATGCCCATCTCGGCGATCGTCGAACGGATCGCACCGACCTGGTCGTCCGACCAGTCCTGTACTTTGAGGTCGTAGCTGATGCCAGCGGCCTCGAGAATCTTGCGAGCCGTCGAACGACCGATGCCGTAGATATAGGTCAGGCCGATCTCGCCTCTCTTGTTTTTCGGTAAATCTACACCGACAATACGTGCCATATAAATTCTTTTTCTTTTTTTTGACTAACCGTTAAAAAACACTATCCCTGCCGCATTTTGAACTTGGGATTTTTCTTGCAAATGACGTAGAGCTTACCCTTACGCTTCACAATCTTGCAATCCTCGCTTCTCTTCTTGATGGATGCTTTTACTTTCATGATTTTCGAGCAATCTAATGTTATTTGTACCGGAAGGAGATACGCCCCTTGGTCAGGTCGTAGGGCGTCATTTCCACTTTTACTTTATCTCCGGGAAGGATCTTGATGTAGTGCATCCGCATCTTCCCCGAGATATGGGCCGTGAGCACGTGGCCGTTGTCCAGCTCGACGCGGAACATCGCGTTGGACAATGCCTCGATAATCGTCCCGTCCCTTTCGATAGCAGCCTGTTTTGCCATAGAGTCTCAATTCTTTATTGCCTGTTCGATGATGCTAAAATCCGTCAGCACGTCGGGACCCGATTTGCGAACCGCCACGGCGAACTCGTAGTGCGCCGCCGGTTTGCGGTCCCGGGTGCGGACCGTCCAGCCATCCCGCTCAAAAACCACCGCTTTGGCCCCCATGGTGATCATGGGTTCGATGCAGATGACCATTCCCTCCTTCAGAAGGGGGCCTCTGCCGCGCGCACCGTAGTTGGGGACTCCGGGGTCTTCGTGCATTTTCCGACCCAAACCGTGTCCCTCGAGTTCGCGCACTACGCCATAGCCGAAACTTTCGGAATACTCCTGTACGGCTGCCGATATGTCGCCCACGCGATTACCGGCCTTGGCCTGCGCCGTACCTTTATAAAGAGCCTCTTTGGTGACCTCCATCAGCTGCCGTACCTCGTCGGCAACCTCTCCCACGGCGAACGTATACGCCGAATCACCAACAAACCCCTTCATAAACGTACCGCAATCGACCGAAACGATGTCGCCCTCCTTGAGGACGCATTTCGAGGATGGGATACCGTGAACCACCTGCTCGTTTACCGAAATGCACAACGAAGCGGGATAGCCCTCATATCCGAGGAAAGCGGGAACCGCCCCATGGGAACGGATGAACTCCTCGGCGATACGGTCCAACTCCTTGGTCGTGACGCCCGGCCGAATGTGGCGACCCACTTCGGCCAGCGTCTCCGACACCAGGATATTGTTTTCACGCAGGAGTTCGATCTCCTCGTCTGTCTTTTTCAAATAGATCATTTCTTCGCTTTAAGAACGCTCTTCGGAAAACCGCTAATGACGACCCTGAATACGTCCGGTCTTCATCAGACCGTCGTAATGACGCATCAGCAGGTAGCTCTCGATCTGCTTGAGAGTGTCGAGCACCACACCCACCATGATCAGCAGCGACGTACCTCCGTAGAAGTAGGCGAACGCCTGCTGGATGCCCAGGAACTTCATCGCCAGCGCCGGCAGGATGGCCACGATGGCAAGGAAGATGGAACCGGGAAGCGTGATGCGCGTCATGATGGTATCGATGTAGTTCACGGTCGGTGCTTGCCCGGTTTCACTCCCGGGATGAAGCCGCCGTTTCGCTTCATGTCATCGGCCATCATTTGAGGGTTGATGATAATCGCGGTATAGAAATAGGTGAACGCGATTACCAGCACGGCGAGCGTAAAGTTGTACCAAAAGCCGGTCATGGAGGAGAAGGCAGCGGCAAAGCCCGGAGCGGCTTTGGTGAACAGGGCCGGGATGAACATCAGGGCCTGTGCGAAGATGATCGGCATCACGTTGGCCGCATTCATCTTCAGCGGGATGTACTGCCGTACGCCTCCATACTGCTTGTTACCCACGATACGCTTCGCATACTGCACGGGGACCTTGCGGACCGCCTGCACCAGGGCGATCGTCGCCATGAAAACGGCGAACAGGAGCACCAGCTCGAGAATCAGCATGATGGCGCTGCCCGAAGCCGTCTGCACACGCGCATTGACCTCGGCCAGAAGCGCGTGCGGAAGACGGGCAACGATACCGATCATGATGATCAGCGAGATACCGTTGCCGATACCCTTGTCCGTGATCTTCTCGCCGAGCCACATGATGAACATCGTACCAGCGATCAGAATCGTCGTCGCATAAGCAACGAACCCGAAAAGAGTTGCCGTAGACGAACGCCGTCGGAACCTGCATGTAGAGGTTGGCGATGTAGGCCGGGCCCTGGAGGATCAGCACGCCGATCGTCAGGAACCGCGTCCACTGGTTCATCTTGCGGCGGCCGCTCTCACCTTCCTTCTGCATTTTCTGGAAATACGGAATCATCATGCCCATGAGCTGGATGATGATCGAGGCGGTGATGTACGGCATGACTCCGAGTGCAAAGATCGCGGCGTTGCCAAATGCACCGCCAGAGAAGACGTTCAACAGACCCAGAAGTCCGTTGCCCTCCAACTGGCTGGCATACGCCGACCCCTCGCCCAGGGCGTTGGGGTTGATGCCCGGAATCACTACGAAACTACCCAAGCGGTAGACCAGAAGCAGGCCGATTCGTGTAGATCACACGTTTGCGGAGCTCCTCGATCTTGTAGATATTCTTGAGCGTTTCAACCAATTTCTTGTTGGTCGCCAAAAGAGCGATTACCACTAAAAAGACGATACCAACAACGAGATACTGATTCATAATATAGAGGTTCTAAGGGTTACAGTTTTTCGACGCTGCCACCGGCTGCCGTGATCGCAGCCTCGGCGCTCTTCGAGAAGGCGTGCGCCTTGACCGTCAGGGCCTTCGTGACCGAGCCGTTGCCCAGGATCTTCACCTTGTCCTTCGTCGAAACGAAACCTGCTGCCACCAGCGTGTCCACCGTAACCTCCGAGAGCGACTTCTTGGCTGCCAGCTCCTCGAGGGTCGAGAGGTTGATCGCCTTGAATTCGACGCGCTTCAGGTTCGTGAAGCCGAATTTGGGAAGACGGCGCTGGAGCGGCATCTGACCGCCCTCGAAACCGAGTTTGCGCGAGTATCCCGAACGCGACTGAGCTCCCTTGTGACCACGCGTAGCCGTGCCGCCGTGACCCGAACCTGCACCGCGGCCGATTCGCTTGTCGTGGTGCGTAGAACCCTTTGCGGGTTTGAGATTATTGAGTTCCATTGTCTAAAATTCCGTTTGCTGTTAAACCTTATTTGACCTCCTCGACCTTGACGAGGTGCTTTACGCGTGCGATCATGCCCTTGATGATCACCGAGTCATCGTGCTCGACGCTTGCGTTGATCCGCTTCAGACCCAGCGCATCGAGGTTCTTGCACTGACGCTCCGTTGCGCCGATGCGGCTCTTGATCTGGGTGATTTTCAATCTTGCCATTGTTCTTCGAGAATTAACCGTTAAACACCTTGTCCATCGAGATACCGCGCAGACGGGCGATGCTGTGAGCGTCGCGCAGTTCGCACAAGGCGCCGATGGTTGCCTTCACCAGGTTGTGGGGGTTCGACGAGCCCTTGCTCTTTGCAAGCACGTTCTTGATGCCCACCGACTCCAGTACGGCACGCATGGCACCGCCGGCGATGATACCCGTACCGGGAGCGGCCGGACGAATCATCACGAGCGAGCCGCCGAAACGCTGCTCCTGCTTGTGGGGAATCGTTCCGTTGATTACCGGGATCTTCACGAGGTTCTTCTTGGCATCCTCCACGCCCTTGGCGATGGCTGCCTGCACCTCCGAAGCCTTGCCCAGGCCGTAGCCTACAACGCCGTCCTCGTTACCTACGACGACGATGGCCGAAAAACTGAACGTGCGACCGCCCTTCGTCACCTTCGTAACGCGCTGGATGCTCACGAGGCGGTCCTTGAGTTCGAGATCGCTCGTGCGTACTTTCTTTATATTGGTATTTGCCATGATCGTTTAGAATTTAAGTCCGCCTTCGCGTGCAGCTTCGGCCAGTTGTTTGACTCGTCCGTGATAAAGGTAGCCGTTGCGGTCGAAAGCGACGGCCGAGATACCCTTGGCCATGGCGCGTTCGGCGGCCAGTTTGCCCACGAGGGCTGCCACTTCGCACTTGGTCTTGCCGGCAGCGGCTTCGGCGACCTCCTTGTCCAGCGAGGATGCCGTGGCCAGCGTAACGCCTGCCAGATCGTCGATGAACTGCACGTAGATCTGCTTGTTGCTGCGGAATACCGTCATACGAGGCTGTGCGGGCGTTCCGCTCACGATCTTGCGGATACGCATCTTGATGCGCTCTCTTCTTTCTATCTTGTTCAACATAACTCTTTCAGTCTATTTACTATTTAGCACCTGCTGATTTGCCGGCCTTGCGACGGATCTGCTCGCCGACGAACTTTTGATACCCTTGCCCTTGTACGGCTCCGGCTTGCGCAGCGAGCGGAGCTTGGCGGCCACCTGGCCGATGAGCTGCTTGTCCGCGCTCTTGAGCGTTACGATCGGATTGCCCTTCTTCTCCGTAACGGCCGTAGCGGTAACCTCCTTCGGAAGCAGGAAGTGCGTATCGTGCGAATAGCCGAGGCTCATCTCGAGCACCTGGCCCTTGACTTCGGCCTTGAAACCGACACCGACAAGCTCCTGCTTGATCTCATAGCCCTTCGATACGCCGATGACCATGTTCTGGATCAGCGCACGATAGAGGCCGTGCATCGAGCGGTGGCGGGGCTGGTTCGTGGGGCGGGTGACGATCACGGCGGGGGTCTCGGCTCCAGTGTGCGGATCCGTGTGCGTGCCGACCTCTACCTTGATGTCCGAGTCAACTTTCTGGCTCAGCGTCCCGAGTGGCCCTTTCACGCTTACCGTATTGTCGGCGGCAACCTCGACGGTAACGCCGGCAGGCAGGTTTACAGGTAATTTACCAATTCTTGACATTGCGTTGATTTTTTAATGATTTTGCATTAGTAGATGTAGCACAGCACCTCGCCGCCCACGTTCTCCTTGCGGGCCTTGGCGTCGGTCATGATGCCTTTCGACGTCGAGAGGATAGCGATACCCAGACCGTTCAGTACGCGGGGCATGTCCGAAACGGAAGCGTAGCGACGCAGAACCCGGACGGCTGACGCGCTTGAGGTCCTTGATGGCATTGCTCTTCGTGGCAGCGTCCCACTTCAGAGCGATCTTGATCGTGGGGTGCCCCTTCTCGTCGGTGTCGAACTTGTAGGCGAGGATGTAGCCCTGCTCGTAGAGGATCTTGGTGATCTCCTGTTTAATTTTGGAACCGGGAGCTTCAACCACCTTGTGGTTGGCTTTCACCGCGTTTCTAATTCTGGTCAGAAAGTCCGCAATAGGATCAGTCATAACGAATAGAAAATTAAAATTAAATAGTTTGTAATTAATTGTTATTCAACCCATTGAATCGTCCGAAGAAGATCCTTCGGGTTTTGTTTTCCTTGTTTTTGCCGCTTTAGCCTCCCGCATACGTGCGTACGCACCCGGGCACAAAAGCGCGCAAATATACGCATAATTTCCCAAACGGCCAAGCACGGCCTTTGATTTTTTAGCGTTTTTATGCGTCTTCCCCGGAACACGGACAATGTCGGCACCCTGGAAGGCAACCAACATATTTCCGCGCGGAATCCCGTTTGACGACCGCATGGGTTCGCCCCCGAACAACGGATCTCCGACACACCCGGGAGGGGGCATCCGGACGACCGATCCGTCTCCGGCAATCCGACCGTCCTGCACCGACCCGCCGCAAACGGCAACGGGATGCATCCTGTCACCGTGCACACGGCACGGCTTCACAAAGCCTCCCTCCGTTCTCCGGCGGCGCATTCCGACAGAACACCCGGTCCGAGAAATTCGCAACCAAATGCCGAACCTTTCGCTACGCCCCACATACCGGGAAGTTACCGCTTGAGGCGGCACTTTCCCCGATACTGTGACGTAACTACGCGGGTTGGGCACCCGTATCAGCCCCGCATCCTTCCGACGGACATTCGGCCCGTACGGGGCATACACCCCGAAGATACCGCATGCCGCACCACAGGCTCGCACCCTCCGGACGACAGGACTTCATCTTGCAAGGAGCGGGACACCGCACTTCCGGCACCCCGTCCTGCGCTCATACTACCAGCTTGCCTTCGTAACGCCGGGAATCAGACCCTTCGAGGCCATCTCGCGGAACTGGATACGGCTGATGCCGAACAGGCGGATGTAACCCTTTGGGACGACCGGTGATCTTGCAGCGGTTGTGCTGGCGAATGGGATTCGAGTTGCGGGGCAGCTTCGACAGTGCGATCCATGCCTCCTCATGATCCATCTCACCGCTCTTCACCTTGGCAGCGATCTCCTCGCGCTTGTGAGCGTAACGCTTTGCAAGCTTCACACGCTTCACCTCGCGTGCCTTCATCGACTCTTTTGCCATAGCTTAGTTGTTCTTTTTAGCGTTTTTGAAAGGAAGGCCGAACTCGCGGAGCAGGGCGTAAGCCTCTTCGTCGGTCTTGGCCGTCGTTACGAACGTGATCTCCATGCCGAAGATCTTGGTGATCTTGTCGATGTCGATCTCCGGGAAGATGATCTGCTCGGTGATGCCGAGGGTATAGTTGCCCTGGCCGTCGAACTTCTCGTTGATACCCTTGAAGTCGCGGATACGGGGGAGCGCCACGGCGATCAGGCGCTCCAGGAACTCGTACATCTTCGTATCGCGCAGCGTCACGCGCACGCCGATCGGCATGCCCTTGCGCAGCTTGAAGTTCGAAATGTCCTTGCGCGAACGCGTCTGCACGGCTTTCTGGCCCGTGATCTGCGTCAGCTCGGCCTCGGCCACGTCGATGAGTTTCTTATCGGCGACGGCCTGGCCCATACCCTGATTGATGACGATCTTCTCGAGTTTCGGGCACTGCATGACGCTCGAGTAGCCGAACTCCTTCATAAGGGCAGGCATGATCTGCTCCTTTATACTGTGTCTTGAGTGTAGGTACGTATGCCATTATTTGATCTCCTCCCCGGACTTTTTAGCGTAACGAACTAATTTACCTTTGTCGTCGAGCTTGCGGCCAACCTTCGTGGGCTTGCCCGACTTGGGATCGATGAGCATCAGGTTCGAGATGTGGATCGGAGCCTCCTGCTCGATGATTCCGCCCTGGGGATTCTTCGCATTGGGCTTCTCGGCCTTCTTGCACATGTTCACGCCCTCGACGATGGCACGCTGCTTCGAAACCTCGACCTTCAGGACTTTGCCCGTCTGGCCTTTGCTGTCACCGGCGATAACCTGAACCTGGTCCCCCCTTCTTAATATGCAATTTCACTGACATATCCGAAATTGTTTTTTATGATTACAATACTTCGGGTGCGAGGGAGATAATCTTCATATACTGGTCGCGCAGCTCACGAGCTACGGGGCCGAATATACGAGTACCGCGCATTTCACCCTGGTTGTTAAGCAGCACCACGGCGTTGTCGTCAATACGAATGTACGAACCGTTGGCACGTCTGATTTCCTTGGTCGTTCTTACGACGACTGCTTTCGACACGGCACCCTTCTTGACATCGCCCGAAGGAGTGCGCTCTTGACAGCCACCACAATCTTATCGCCGATGGATGCGTAACGGCGCTTCGTGCCGCCGAGCACCCGGATGCAAAGCACTTCCTTCGCACCGCTGTTATCAGCTACTACGAGTCTACTTTCCTGCTGTACCATAATTACTTAGCTCTTTCAATAATTTGTACTAATCTCCAACGCTTCGTTTTGCTCAGCGGGCGGGTCTCCATGATACGGACGGTGTCGCCTTTCCTTGCAGGTCTCGTCGAGTGACTCGGCGACGAACTTCGTCGTCTTGTTGACGAACTTGCCGTAAATGGGATGCTTCACCTTACGCGCTACTGCAACCACAATGGTCTTCTCCATCTTTTGTTGCTGACAACCACCCCGATACGTTCCTTTCTAAGATTTCTTTCCATAACGGTCATTAACATTTAGGGTTTTTCTGACGCAGAATTGTCAGCATGCGCGCGATGTCTCTGCGGGATTTTTGATTATAGACGGGTTCTCGACGGCGAAACTCCGTGCTGCAACCTTGAGCTTTGCAAGCTGCGCCTTCTCCACGTCGATGCGCTCCTGCAACGTCCTTCACGGAGAGCTCCTTTATTTCAGCACTTTTCATCTTGATAGCTCTTAGATTGATGATTCGACGTAGTCACGCCGTACAATAAACTTGGTCGTAATAGGCAACTTCTGGGCTCCCCAGACGAAGCGCTTCCTGAGCCACTGCCAGGGGCACGCCTTCTGCCTCGAAGAGAATACGACCGGGCGTAACAGGCGCAACGAACCCTTCCGGATTACCCTTACCCTTACCCATACGCACCTCGGCCGGTTTCTTGGTGATCGGTTTGTCGGGGAAGATGCGGATCCAGAGCTGACCCTCACGTTTCATATAACGGGTGATAGCCTGACGCGCAGCCTCGATCTGACGACCGGTAATCCATGCGGATTCAAGTGCTTTGATTGCGAACGAACCGTATGCAAGTTGGTTTCCTCTCTGAGCGATACCCTTCATACGACCTTTCTGCATTCTTCTAAACTTGGTCTTTTTTGGCTGTAACATAACTGTTCTTGCTTTAAAAGGTCCTACTTACTGTTTATTATTACGTTTCGGAGCACCGCCACGACGCTCTCCGCGATCGCCTCTGGGACCACGACGGTCGCCACGGTCGCCGCGAGGACCGCGACGATCGCCCGAAGGCTGGCCCGCGCCCTGTGCCGAAGCCGAAGCGCCGGCGATCTCGAACAGATCGCGCTTGCCGTAAACCGTACCCTGGCAGATCCATACCTTGACACCCAGGATACCTACCTTCGTAAGCGCCTCGGTCAGGCAGTAATCGATGTCGGCACGGAATGTATGCAGCGGAATACGTCCCTCTTTCATCGTTTCGCTGCGGGCCATCTCGGCACCGCCTACACGTCCGGAAACCTGGACCTTGATACCTTCGGCGCCCATACGCATCGTCGATGCGATAGCGGTTTTCACGGCGCGGCGGAACGATACGCGGCCCTCCAACTGGCGGGCGATGTTCTGTCCCACGATCACGGCGTCAACCTCCGGACGCTTCACTCGAAGATATTGATCTGGACCTCCTTACCGGTGAGTTTCTTCAACTCCTCCTTGAGTTTATCGACCTCCTGGCCGCCCTTGCCGATGATGATACCGGGGCGGGCCGTCGCGATCGTGACCGTAACAAGCTTCAGCGTGCGCTCGATGATGATCTTCGAGATGCTCGCCTTCGCCAAACGGACATTCAGATACTTGCGGATCTTGGCGTCTTCGACCAATTTCTCTGAGAAATCCTTACCTCCGAACCAGTTGGAGTCCCAACCGCGGATGATGCCAAGACGATTTGCTATCGGATTAACTTTCTGTCCCATTTGATTACTTGTTTTCTACGGTTACCATTTTGTCAACTACGATCGTTACGTGGTTCGAACGCTTGCGGATACGGTGTGCACGACCTTGAGGCGCGGGCTGAATACGCTTCAGCATGCGACCGCCGTCAACAAATATCTCCTTTACACAAAGTTTGGTATCTTCCAGACGTTCTCCCTCGTTCTTGGCCTCCCAGTTGGCGATGGCCGACTTGAGGAGCTTCTCCAGACGGATCGACGCCTCTTTCTTCGAGTAGCGGAGGATACCCAGTGCCTTGTTGATCTCCACACCGCGGATGATGTCGGCCACCAAACGCATCTTACGCGGAGACGTCGGGCAATCCCGCAGAACGGCGATAGCCTTCTGCTTCTTTTCAGCCTTCATTTTTTCGGCTCTTATTGCTTTTCTTGCACCCATTTTCTACCTATTTTTTCTTGTTACCCGCATGACCACGGAAGTTACGCGTCGGAGCGAACTCGCCGAGTTTGTGTCCGACCATGTTTTCAGTTACGTAAACGGGAATAAACTTATTTCCGTTGTGGACAGCGATCGTCTGACCAACGAAGTCAGGCGAAATCATACTTGCTCGCGACCAGGTCTTGATGACCGCCTTCTTATTGCCCTCGGCTTGAGCGACGACTTTCGCCTCGAGCTTCCGGGTCGATAAACGGTCCTTTTTTCTTTAATGAACGGCTCATTATGTTACTCTTTTAATTATTTTTTCTTTCTTGAAATAATAAACTTCGAGGTCGTCTTCTTCGGATTACGAGTCTTGTAACCCTTAGCCAACAGACCCTTGCGCGAACGCGGGTGACCACCCGACGCACGACCGTCGCCACCACCCATCGGGTGATCCACCGGGTTCATCACGACACCACGGTTTCGGGGACGACGGCCGAGCCAACGCTCACGACCTGCCTTACCCGAACTTTCGAGCGAATGGTCGACGTTCGACACTACGCCGATCGTCGCACGGCAGGTTACGAGTACCATACGAGTCTCGCCGGAGGGCAGTTTGATGATGGCAAACTTGCCCTCACGAGCCAAAAGCGAGCATAGGAACCGGCGGAACGAGCCATGGCGGCTCCCCTGGCCGGGGTAGAGTTCGATATTGTGGATGACCGTACCCAGCGGAATCTCGCTCAGGAAAAGCGTATTGCCCACTTCGGGCAGCCACGCCTGCGCCGCTGCACACCGTCTGGCCGACTTGCAGGCCGTTGGAGCGATGATGTAGCTCTTCTGACCGTCGGCATACACAACCAATGCGATGCGTGCCGTACGATTCGGGTCGTATTCGATCGTTTTTACAGTCGCGGCAACGCCGTCCTTGGCACGCTTGAAGTCTACGTTACGGTACATCTGCTTGTGACCGCCGCCGATGTAGCGAACCGTCATCTTGCCCGTATTGTTGCGACCGCCGGAGCTCTTTCTTGACGCTCACAGCGACTTCTCGGGAACGCTGGTGGTAATCTCGTCGAACGTTCCGCCAATCTTATGTCTTGTACCTGCGGTTACAGGCTTAAACTTTTTTACTGCCATCTTCCTTAGATATTACTGTAAAAATCGATTTTGTCCCCATCCTTCAAGGTGACGATCGCCTTCTTGAAGTTGTTAGCACGACCTTCGAAAACCGGCCTTCGTATAACGGCTTTTGAGTTTGCCCATGTAGTTCACGGTGTTCA